>Ga0209825_1000096_pt1 | contig 90115 bp, 82 predicted proteins | sample EN8Hudsemesocosm_FD_184631 | JGI IMG/M metagenome (GOLD analysis project Ga0209825, IMG submission 184631) | Methane-oxidizing microbial communities from mesocosms in the Hudson Canyon - EN8B Hudson Canyon (SPAdes) (version 2) | ecosystem: Environmental > Aquatic > Marine > Cold seeps | place... | reverse complement strand
CGGTGAAATTCGAATCTCACGCGCCAATGCTACCATCAACTTTCCAGCTCGGTTTCAACTTTTAGCTGCGATGAATCCATGCCCGTGCGGATTCTCCGGTCACCCCAAAGTAGCCTGCACTGATACCCCCCAGCAAATCCAAAATTATCGGAGGAAACTTTCAGGGCCATTATTAGATCGCTTCGATTTACACGTTGAAGTTGCGTTTCAAGCGGGCGCTGTTTTACTCGGTAAATCTGCACCTGCAGAGAGCTCAGCGGTTGTTTATCAACGCGTTAAACAAGCCCGTCAACGACAGCTTGATCGACAAAACAAACTTAACAGTGAATTAAAGCCAGCAGAATTAGAGCATTTTTGCGCACTGCAACCGCAAACCCAAAGCATGCTTGAGCGCGCCATGGATAAACTAGCACTATCAGCCCGTGGTGCTCACAGAGTTATTCGTGTCGCCCGAACTTTGGCGGATTTAAACGGGGATGAGCAACTCGACACCACACATTTAGGTGAAGCACTTGCTTATCGAGGCTTGGACCGGCAGTCGGGCGCTTAAGTCTTATTGTTTTTTGGGCACAGCAACTAAGGTAGACAAGTTCATTAAATAACTAAATAGTATTGGCCGCTATTTTTCTAGGACACGGGGAATGATATTTTAAAATGTGCACCATTCTCTGAGTCTACGCATACAATTGTCCCTTTGAGTTTGCTGACCACCAAGTTATAGCTAATAGACATACCGAGACCAGAACCTCCTGAACCACGAACAGTGGTATAAAAAGGCTCAAAGACTTTTTCACACTGCTCCTCATTTAACCCGGCGCCATCATCCTGATAATCAATGCATACCACGCCATCTACTAGGGCTAATATAATATTAATTTTCCCTTCTGTTTTCTCTTTAAATCCATGAATCACTGAATTCATAATTAAATTTGTCATGACTTGAGCGAATAAGCCAGGATAACTATACAAATTAATTTCTTCAGCCGCTTGAATATAAATTTCATGACGATCATGCTTAAGTTGTGGAAGAAGGCTTTGACTTAGTTCCTCCAAATACGCTTTAAGTTCAAACTTACGCTGCCCTTCGCTACTTTGATCAACTGCCACTTGTTTAAAATTACGCACTAACTCACTCGCTCTTCTTAGATTTCTCAAAATCATATCGGAAGATTCTTTAGCGTCAGATAATAACTCATCCAAAGAGGCGCGCTTCAGTTGACCACTTTGGTACTCAACATTAAAGACATCGATACGGTCAGATAAAATCGATGCAGCGGTTACCCCCACGCCAATTGGCGTATTAATCTCATGAGCAACCCCAGCAACCAAACCTCCCAATGCTGCCATTTTCTCAGCTTCGACCAATTGACTTTGCGCATCTTTAAGTTGTTTATTCACTGCCGCTAACTCATTTAAATTCTCTTGTAAATGCTTATTAACACGCTGTTTTTCACGACTACTATGGTAAATAACTCCCACCATTACCAGTACAGAAAAAAGACCAAGACCCGCAAATATCAACACACCATATTGGGTTTGAATAACCGAAGACTGCTTTGCCATTTGGGCTAAATTTTTGCCTATTTCAATTTCTTTAGCGGCGATCTCTCTTTCTAGTTGAGCTTGTCGTTCAAATAACCCTTGTAATGAAGTTTTACGATCAGAAATTTTCTTTGATAGCTCGTTAATCGATAACTCTTTATCTTTAATTTCACGCTTTAAACTAATAAGATTCTGTGTATTCTGAGCAAGTTGAGCTTGGCTTTTCTCAAGGTTTTTCGTCACATCTGCATAATCGCTTTTTAAAGCTGTAAACTTTTTCTTGTTGGATGTCAATTCAACGCCCTGCGCCTTAAGTTTACTTGCCTGTTTAGTCATTTTATTGAGTTGTTGGCCTAATTTAAGTTTTTGATCTTTTAACCTTTTATTTTGTTCTAATAGTTTTTTCTCCTGATCAGACAGCTGTTTCTGTTGTGACCTAAGCTGCTCCTCTCGCATTTGTATCGCAGCACGCAGTGCTAGCAACTTTTCTGATTGTATTTTCAATTCGGCCAAACTAGTTGAAATCATTTCATCCATTTCTTTAAGTACATTAGCAATATCAAGTTCAGTGCCGCCAAGTACTAATATGTCTGGAGAAACTCTCAGTTTAGCGTTAAGCATATTGTAGCGATTGAGCTCAAACGACAGCGTATTTTCTGTCGTTGAAACAAAATTTAGCATAATATTTTTTTTATCATTGGCATGATCACTAACCAACAAAACAGAATTATTGCGAAGCTTTTCTGCAACATTAGAAAGCGAATATGATTCATTTTTTTCGACGATTAATAACTGTAATGTTTGGATTGCGTTCAATGAGGAGACTTTTCGAACGTTCAGTTTGAAGTTTCGAATTTGCTTGCCATGCATCTTCAACAATGATTGGTAATAGGCCTTATTCTCACCATAAAAACCAATATCAAAATTAGTTAGCGCCTCCTCATTTGGCCACTTAACATACTGAATAAAATTAAATATGTAAGCCGACTTCACCTTTGACACGTCATAAACATCAGCCGCTGAAAATCCGACAGTCGCCGTAAACATAAGTAGGCAAAAGGAAATAACTCGCCATGCTGTATCCACGCTATAATTCGCTGCCCGCATACCAATTAATGCCCGATATTTATATTTTTAAACACACATTCACGTTAATAATAGTCTATTATTTAACCAATCACTCGTTAACTTTAACTCAAGCTGTACACATAAAACTTAGTTAAGCATGGGGAGCAGGTATGAATACAAACGGTGAATTGCTGAGCTTTGCTGAGGATACACGCTCAAGTAATAATCAAGATGCTCACGAACAACTAGATTTTTGGCACCTTCTAATTGTTGATGATGAGCCCGAAGTTCACTCTGTTACCCGCCTAGCCTTGAAAGGTTTTGATTTTTTAGATAAAAAACTTAAAATTCACTCGGCCAATAGCGCAGGTGAAGCAAAAGAAATGCTTCTCGGTGAGATCCCTTTTGCCGTAGCCTTAATTGATGTCGTTATGGAAACAGAGCATGCTGGCCTAAACTTGGTTCGATGGATTCGTGACGACCAAAAGAACTTTAATATCCGATTAGTATTGCGAACAGGTCAGCCAGGCCAAGCGCCTGAGCGCGAAGTTATAACAAACTATGATATTAACGACTACAAAGAAAAAACAGAACTCACCTCAAACAAGCTCTATACCCTTATTTGTTCATGCTTACGCGCCTATCGCGATATTATTGCGCTGTATGAAAATAAATTAGGGCTTGAAACAATTATTCAATCTTCAAATCAAATTTTCGCCCATCAATCCCTAGATGATTTCACTCAAGGTGCTCTACAACAACTTTGCGCGTTGCTACATATTGACACAGGCGCCTTTTATTCGAACGTTGATTCCATTGCCGCTTCACATGGTGAAGCGGGTAGTAAAATTTTGGCTGCAACAGGGCGATTTCGTAAATTTTTACATCGACCACTAGAAGAACTACTTACTAGCCTTAAAGATCACAAGTTAAGAAAATTTTATAACACGGGAGGCCAACACTTTGGGGATGACTTTTTTATTGGCGTTTACGACTCGCATATAGATCGTCAAAACTTATTATTTTTAGAAGGGATTAAAGTAGTGACGGATGCAGACAAACAGTTAGTCAAACTTTTCGGTGCAAATATCGGGGTCGCATTTGATAATCAATCGATGTATGAAGAAGTCGAAACCACTCAGAGAGAAATGATTTACCGAATGAGTGAGGCCGTTGAAAGTCGATCGAAAGAAACCAGCAACCATGTTAAGCGGGTTGCCCTGACTTGCCAGTATATTGCCCGCGCCCTTAACCTAAGTGATCGTAAAATCAATATATTATATAAAGCTGCCCCCCTACATGATATTGGTAAAATTGCTATCCCCGATTACGTACTCAATAAACCCGGAAAGTTAACGCCAGATGAATGGGAGATCATGCAAACGCATGCTCAAATAGGTTTCGACATCCTCTCAAGCTCAGAACTTGAAATCCTGCGTGCAGGTGCAACAATTGCAGGGGAACATCATGAAAACTGGGATGGGTCTGGCTACCCCAATGGTAAAAAAGGTGAAGACATCCATATCTTTGGTCGTATCGCTGCCGTCGCAGATGTATTAGATGCCTTAATCAACAAACGCTGTTACAAAACAGCATGGCCAATCGATGAGGCAATGGATTTTATTCGGAAAATGTCGGGCGTTAAATTTGACCCTAATCTGGTAAAGCTCGTATTTGAGCATCAGTCTGCACTGTTAGATATTCAGGAAAAGTACGCGGATTAATATGAACTGCTAAACCAAAGCGTTCAGTATATGGATTGTGATCCAATATATTGGAGGAAATAACAATGAGAAACAAAGCCAATAGAGTCCTATTTATTCTTAGGTTTTTCCTCTTATTTATATGCCTGATACCCTCACTATTATCCGCGAAGCCACTAGAAAACCTTTTTGCACTTTCATTGAAGGAGCTATCCGAACTAAAAATCACGACAGCGTCTCTAACGTCTAGCACACTAAGCAGCAATCCATCTTCAATTACCGTCATCACACAAGATCAAATTCAACGAACTCCCGCTAGAAATATAATCGATATTTTAGCGGTGTATGTGCCTGGTTTAATGGTTATATCAGACACAAATACCAGTCCAAGAATACGCCTTAGAGGACTGGGCGAAAGACACAATCACACCTTACTACTGGTTAATGGCAAGCCTATCAACCAAAAGACTCATGAAGGAGCCATGGTCGAACTACGTAATTGGGATATGGATGATATTGAACAAATTGAAGTGGTGAGAGGGCCGGGCTCCGTCACTCATGGACCAGGCGCTATTTCTGGTGTGATTAATATCATCACCAAAAAAGCCCAAAATGAACATGGTTTGAAAATAGCGCTACATACTAACCCTACATATGATAGTAAGGGCTTAAAACTAAGTTATGGCCAAGATATTGCCGAGAGTAAAGTCTTTTTCCATGGTAGTATCACACGCACTAGAGGCGCTGAAAATTACGATATATTTCAGACCTTATCTAATGGCGAACTAGGCTATAAAGGCTCTGATACTTTCACAGGTTCTGACTCCTTTCCCTTGCAGTCTTACTATGCTGACTATGATGATGAGCCACAAATAAAACTTTACCTTGATGTGAAGTTCAATGATGAATGGCGTTTTTGGTCCAGATACAATAATTCAGGACAAAGTAACCCCTCCACACAGCGTTTAATACAAGGACGTATGCAAGATTGGCGGGCATTCCAGGCTCGGTATTATATTGCCGGCCTGGAAAATAATTTCAACATTAGCCCATCTTTAAGTATGAAGACCCTATTAAGTTATGACTCAGAAGACGCAATTGAAACCAAAGCGAAACAAACCGACCTGTCCAACACCCATGAATTAAACAGAAACTATGCTTTTTCTGAAGATGAGTTATTCGCACGCTCTACTTTTGAATATACTCTCTCATCCACATTGAATTTTGCCACAGCCTTTGAGTATTCCCATATGTCCTTGTCATCCCCATGGGGAGACTCCGACAGGAGCTTTATTACGAGAACTGGTGGAAAGGTTTTTATTAGTGATGATTCCATCTATTTGGGAGATGGAAAAGGAGGAACGTTTAAAGAAAGCAAAGTAGCCGAGTTTACCAACGGGTGGACATCAAATACTTATTCATTAGCAACAGAGCTTAAGTACCAAGTTCTTCCTGAATTACAAACCATCATTTCGGGACGAGTTGATAAAAATGACCAGTCAGACAATATGTACTCCCCTCGTTTAGCGGTGATATACCAAATTAACGACAAAAATAATATCAAAGCTTCCTGGCAAAAATCTTTAAGAATGAACACGCTCATTGAATTACATTGGTTACATTTAAATAATAAAAAAGCAGAACCTGAACAAAACACCACATACGAAGTATCGTATAGCCGATTACATACTGACAACCTGCAGTTTTCGCTCACCGCCTACCACAATGAATCTGAAATAATCTCCTGGGATGGCAATAACGCCAACTTACTTGGTGTGGTAAAAGCTTATGGTATTGAACCTGAGATCAGCTACCGGACTACATCACTTTCTATTGGTCTTAATCACTCGTTTTATGAATTAATTGACTGGGATTTCCAACTAAAACAAGCAGATGGCTCTGCCCTTCAATCTGTAAGCTATTCAGATATGTTTTATACCACCGATTACCTGACCCTCACGAGTACGGGTGACTCAGTAAATGATTGGGCGAATCAACAAACCAAGTTATGGCTTGATTATAAAATCAATAATCAATGGTCATTTCATTTGGATGCTCGCGTAATATGGAAATACCAATATGGAAATGAAATCTTTAATATGTATCAAGATGCTTATGGGAAGGTGGATACTAGCACTCTAAGTAGCGGTGAACTAATTCAATACAATGAAAACTTAAGCTCTTTGGAAAATCATCAAAAAGCAGTGGATGAACTCGATGGTTTTGGTACAGATATTAGATTAAATACCTCGATTACCTTGGCTGTTGACGACACAAAGATTCAGCTTTATGTACAAAATTTAGGAAATTTTACCCAAAATAAACGTCAAAAGGTAAATTTCACATCTAAGACCTTACCTTCATTAGGTTGGATAGAAGAGCCTACTTCAATAGGCGTTAAATTCTCTCAAGCATTTTAGTTTTAACTGATATGTCTCAGTTACTTTCAAGCGACTTAATTAAAACCAGTACTAGTCCGATATAGCAATCACTATTTTTTGGCCGTTTTGTGATAGTTTGTCCTTATTAACAATCATCAGCTATCTTCCATGTAAATAAATGATCCGCTACTATAAACGACCAAAATAGCACTTTTTATAACAAAACAGCCAACCTAGGGTGATTTAGCATGATCAATGCTGCATTTTTAATTTATGACCGCGTTTTATTCTCTGGCGTAACACGGCCCTACGAAATCCTTAAAGCTGTGAATGCCATGGCTAAAATGGATCGAGAAGGACGGCAGCTTGAGTTAAACCTCGTAAAAATTGTTGACGAGCAACCCCAAGTTGCAGGCGAAATACCCTTAAATATTGAAAAAAATCTTCAAGATTTAGGCCATATGGATTGGATATTTATTCCACCCAGCTGGCGTAATCCTTCATATATTATCAATAAATACCCGCATTTACCGGCATTACTCAAAGAACGGTATGAAGCAGGCACAAAATTTATCGCAACCGGTACCGGTGTCTATTTTTTAGCACAAGCTGGATTATTAGATGACTGCCCCGCCACGACACACTGGTATTTCTTTGATGACTTCGAAACGCGTTACCCAAAAATTGAGTTAAAGCGCCAGCATTTTATCACCTATGGCCATGGTATCTATTGTGCTGGTAGCATCAACGCTTTGTCTGATTTAGTATTCCATTTAATCGGCCAAGCCTTTGGCTTGAAACACCGTCAAATGGCTGAGCGTCACTTTGAGCATGAAGTGGGTAGCAGTTATGACTTACCCATGTTTTCGATTGGTAATGCTGCACATGCTGATGAGTCTATTATTGAAGTGCAAGAATGGTTAAAAGTATCATGCCATGAAGAAATTGATATTCCCCAGATGGCAGAAAAAGCAGAAATGCCTGTTCGCACCTTTACGCGTCGTTTTAGACAAGCATTAGGCATGACTCCCAACCAATACCTTCAAGACCTGCGCATCGAAAATGGCCGAGACTTATTAAAAACAACCGACTTAACCGTGCAAGACGTTGCCGAGAATGTAGGTTATAAAGATACGGCTTATTTCTCGCGGGTATTCAAAACAAAAGTAGGCTTAACTCCCACAGATTATAAAAAAATGGTCAGACCAAAACTGTTTCAATTAAGCCAGGACATTCAAAGCAAATAAAAAGAGGAGCAACGCGCTAAAAATAAGGCGTGCTCCTAATAGGGGTATTCAAGGAAAGCAGCTCACAAACTCATTTCTTGAACTGCTAAAGTAAGTATAGGTCTATATTTTCAGCAATGTGATCAAACCTTAATCTATTTTGTTACCAAAAGTGAAAATATAAGCTATTTTAAAAGGAATTATTTTAGGGATTGTAAGTCCTAATCTGCAGTAGGTTATTTACTATTCATTGCATAGGTCTAAAACATGCCATCACAGCAAAAAAAGGTGCTATTTCTTTGCACAGGAAACTCTTGTAGAAGCCAAATGGCAGAAGCATGGGTAAATGCATTAAAATCAAATGAGTGGCAAGCGTTCTCTGCCGGTATCGAAACGCATGGAATGAACCCTTTTGCTATTTCCGTTATGGCAGAATCGGGTGTCGATATGTCGGGTCAATACTCTAAAAATGTCGATGAGTTGAAAGGTAATACCTTCGACCTTGTCGTCACCGTCTGTGATCATGCTGCAAATCATTGCCCCTCACTGCCATCAACACTTTCAGTAAAGCATATTCCTTTTGATGACCCACCCGCTTTAGCCAAAACTGCTAAAAACGAAGCGGAAACCCTCGTCAGTTACCGCTTAGTACGTGATCAAATCAAAACATTTGTAGAATCTAGCCAACTATCTGCCGCTGTCTCTTGATATTTACCCCTTCCACTCCTATCATTCGCGCAATTTATAGCCAATGGCTTTCAGCTTGCTGAAAAATTTAAGCGAAAATGAACATCTGTAGTGGGAATATGTATGACGAATGAAGCACTTAAGAACCGACCTATTCGTAGTTTTGTAATTCGAAGTGGTCGAATGACAAGCGGCCAACAAAATAGTTGGGATGCCCTATGGCCTAACTTAGGGCTTGATTTATCGTCATCACTTATGGACTTTGCCACTATCTTTGGTAATTCGAACCCACTGGTATTAGAAATAGGTTTCGGCATGGGCCGCTCACTGTGTGAAATGGCCCAGCAAGCACCCAATAAAAATTTCGTCGGAATTGAAGTGCATAGACCTGGTGTTGGTTCATTATTAATGAAAGCAGATGAGCTTGAATTAGCTAACCTGAAAGTATTTTGTGCTGATGCCAATGAATTACTTAAACACTCGGTTGCTGATAAAGCGTTAGACCGTTTACAGTTATTTTTCCCGGACCCATGGCATAAAACAAAACATAACAAGCGCCGGCTCGTCCAAGCTGAATTCGTACAAAGCATACGCCCTAAGCTTGAAATCGGAGGAATCTTTCATATGGCAACCGATTGGGAACCTTATGCGAAACATATGATGAAAGTCATGGAGTCCGCGGAAGGCTTTAAAAACATTGCCGGTGAGCATAATTATTCAGAACGCCCTGATTACCGACCATTAACCAAATTTGAAGAGCGCGGCCAGCGTTTAGGCCATGGTGTTTGGGACCTTTTATATGAGCGCATCGCTTAAATAAGCAGCGAACTTAAAAAGCTGCTATATAAGGTGTTCGTTCATCGAAAAACTAAGTTTTTCAAACCCTCTCGTTTAATGGCTAAACCGTAATGTCCATCTTAAAAAGTGTTTTACACGAACAAGAGCTAAAACGCTTTAATGATACCTTCCCAAAAAAGGAAGACCTATCATACGTACAGCAGGCTTTACGTCATTTTGATGTTGATATCGACGTAAACACTCAGCACCACATTCCCAAATTAGGTCGCGTGATCCTGATTGCAAACCATCCTATTGGTGCATTAGATACGCTCGCACTACTCAATGTAGTAACCGAAATTCGGTCCGATATAAAAATTATCGATAGCCCGCTATTATCAACGGTGCCACACCTAAAGCCATTTACTTTGCCTTACGATAAAAGTTCATCTCAAGCCACTCAGCAGTTTAATATGATCTGCCAGCATTTAAAGGATGAAGGGGTTTTAATTGTTTTTCCTGCAAGTGATGTTTCTTCCTTTAGTCGTCTTCGTATTAAAGACAGGCATTGGCAATCTGATTTTTTAAACATCGCAGAACAAACTAATTCGCCAATTTTACCTGCGCTTGTTAGCCCTAAAAAAACGTTTTTATTTTATAGCTTATCTATCTTCTCTAAACCACTTTCGACACTCCTATTACTACGAGAGTCACTCAAACAGTCAAATAACACAGTGAATATCAAAGTAGGTGAGTTAATCGACCCCCTCGCTCATGAAGATTTAAGCCTTCCGCTTAAAACAAAAGTTAAATTATTCCAAAAACAGGTTTTTCGCATTGGTCGGCAAAAGCCATCACTCTTTCGAACGCTTAGCCCCATTGCTCAGCCGGAAGACCGTCAGCAACTAAAAAAAGAAGTTGAAGCCTGCGAACCCTTAGGCGAAACACGCGACAATAAGAAAATATTTTTATATCTCAGCCAAACTGACTCAACTTTAATACGTGAAATCGGCCGCTTACGTGAAGAGGCGTTTCGTTTGATTGGGGAAGGGACGGGGAATGAACGAGATATCGATCATTACGACCAACATTATATGCACATCGTGTTATGGGATGAAGACGACTTGGAGGTCGTTGGAGCATACCGACTCTGCGCCACTGACAATGAACCTCGTTTATATACTTCGACTTTGTTTGACTACAACACTGATACCAAACAAATTATTCAAGCGGGACTGGAGCTAGGTAGAAGCTTCATACAGCCAAAATATTGGGGTTCTCGAAGCTTAGAATACTTATGGTATGGGATTGCGGCTTTTCTTCGTCGCAACCCTCAGTATCGCTACTTACTTGGTGCCGTTAGCATTAGTAATACCTTCTCACGCCCAGCAAAAGATTTAATTGTCGGTTATTACCAACGCTATTATGCTGACAACGAAGGGCTAACACTGTCGAGTAAGCGCCCTTACACAATCGATGATACATCCCGACACAGGATGAACCAGCTATTTCAAAATAAAACAGCTAAAGAAGCATTCTCTATTTTAAAAGCACAGTTAAGGCATCTTGGTTACTCCGTACCGGCACTTTACAAGCAGTATGCAGACTTAACAAACCAAGGCGGTACACGTTTCTTAGGTTTTAATATTGACCCCGATTTTAATGACTGCGTCGATGGACTGGTCGTTGTAGATATTCAACAAATGTCGGCACAAAAACAAAAACGATATGGCCTCATGGAGCACGCACCCAACAATTAAAAGTAGCCTAGCACTAATATAAATTCTAAATAAATCCCAAGGAGGGGAAATAAATGAGATTTTTTATACTCATAAACTTGCTAGTCATTGAACTTGTTTTTTTCAACGGGAGTTTAGCTGTGGCAGGTTCGAGCTATTACCGCTGGCAGGACATTCAGGGAGACTGGCACTTTTCAGATCAACCACCGATCGCGTCGCCTACCGACACTAATATTTCTAAAATATTAGTGCGCACCGTAAATACGTCGAAACCACCAGCCCATTCCTTTGATCAAGCGCTAACTAAATCTAATAAGAAGCCCATTAGCAAGCGACAAAACAGTAAAGAGGTTGCGCACCAGCTTAAACTTCAATCCAAACAACAGCAGGTTTGCAAGACCTTAAAAGTAAGACTTAATGCGATACAAACAAAACTCAGAGCAGGTTACAAAGAACCAAGCGGGAATAGGTTAAGAGAGAAAAGGCGAAAAATTAATAATGAAATTTATCATCAATGTTAATTTTTGACGACGAAATCATTTCTAGAAAGAACTCCCAATAAAAACTTCTAATTAGATTTAACAAAATTTATTATGAGCCCGATTGTACTTATTCATTTTCAAGCCGCTTGTTTTCCAGATATAGTGGCGGTTTTTAGATTTAAGAGTTTTTCATTAAATGACCAATGACTATGACTTTCGTTTTGGGGGGATTGCTCGCCTCTACGGTAAAGCGGCACTAACAGCCTTTCAACAAAGCCATGTTGCGGTGATTGGTATTGGTGGCGTTGGCTCTTGGGCAGCTGAAGCACTTGCACGTTCAGGCGTTGGTACAATTAGTTTATTTGATCTCGATGACTTATGTGTCTCGAATATCAACCGTCAGGTCCACGCGCTCCAATCAACCATTGGCCAGATGAAAGTTGATGTGATGGCCGCAAGGCTAATAGAAATAAACCCTGAACTAGATGTACGCCCTTGCCATACATTCATTACCCCAAATAACCTTGAAAAGTATCTAACCAAAGATTTAGATTACATTTTTGATGCCACGGATAGCGTGAAAGCTAAAACAGCTATCATTGCATTTTGTGTTCGCGCAAAAATAAAATTAATTTGCTCTGGTGGTGCTGGCGGTCAAACAGACCCGACGCAAATTCAAATTGCAGATTTAAACCGCACCATTCAAGACCCTTTACTGGCCAAAATACGTAATAATCTGCGTCGTATTCATGGTTTCTCTCGAAACCCAAAGCGTAAATACCGAGTTGATTGTGTCTACTCAACGGAACAACTTGTTTATGACCAAGGTGATGGCTCCGTCTGCCAGAGTCGTCCTGAGAACAATGGCCCAGCCAAACTAGACTGCGCTTCCGGCTTCGGTGCTGTCACTCATGTGACGGCAAGCTTTGCTTTTATTGCTGTGTCAAAAATTCTAAAAAAGTTAAGCGCTGCGCCTGAAGTAAAGTGAAGTGCTACGCCTTATCAAGGCTGCAGCAGTCGCCAACTCTTCCCTAAATAGCAGCTCATTACTCGCAATATCGTCATAATGAACTTTACTTGTTACGTGTATTATAAATATGGATTAAGCCCTTCTTTTTATGGTTGAACTTCAACTTATTACTTTAGCCAGCATTGGTGTAATTTCTTTAATATGCCAATGGTTTGCATGGCGCCTGCGATTACCTGCGATTTTATTTTTACTGATTGCCGGTATTCTGCTGGGACCTTACCTCGGCTTTCTCAACCCCGACAAGTTGTTAGGCGATATGTTTTTTCCTATTGTCTCCCTTGCTGTTGCCGTCATTCTCTTCGAAGGCAGCTTAACGCTTAAATTTTCCGAGCTGAAAGAACACGGCAAAATGGTGCGTAACCTACTTATTTCAGGCGTATTAGTAACTTGGATCATCGCAACGTTAGCCTGTAGATACGTAGTCGGCATTTCATGGGGCGTTTCAACATTATTTGGCGCTATTGTTGTTGTGAGCGGTCCAACCGTCATTATGCCCCTGTTAAGAGCCGTTAGACCGAATGGCCGTATTAGAAACATACTTAAATGGGAAGGAATTGTGGTTGACCCCATTGGCGCCTTGCTCGCCGTACTTGTATTTGAGTTTATTGTTTCTAGTGGTACCGGTCAGGGTTATGCCATTGAACACACCTTGGCCACTTTTGGAAAAACCTTAGTATTAGGCATAACGTTAGGCTGTTCATCCGGTTATTTATTAGGTCAGGCTCTACGTAATCGCTGGCTTCCTCAGTTTTTACAAAATGCCGGCACTTTAACTTTCATGCTAGGTTGCTTTGCATTTTCAAACTTTCTAGTTCATGAATCTGGCTTACTAACCGTCACTATCATGGGGATCTGGCTAGCGAATATGAAAGGTGTTCCCGTAGATGAAATTCTTGAATTTAAAGAGTCTTTGAGTGTTTTACTGATATCTGCTTTATTTATATTACTTGCCGCCCGCATGGATTTGAACACCATTACAGTCTTAGGCTGGGGGCCAATTTGGGTCATCGCTATTTTAATGTTGGTTGCCCGGCCAATAGCCGTCTGGTTAGCCGCAATTGGCACCGACCTCAGCTGGCAAGAAAAAACTTTTTTAGGCTGGGTTGCACCGCGAGGAATCGTTGCCGCTGCAGTTGCGGCACTTTTTGCATTCAAGTTAGAAGAAAGCGCTTATTTAGATGCAGGGGCGCTGGTACCCATGGTCTTTTTAGTCATTCTGGTAACCGTCGTGATACAAAGTATAACGGCCACGCCTTTAGCATTACTTTTAAAAGTAAAAGAAGCCGATGACAATGGTTATTTGTTTATTGGTGCTAATTCTGTTGCAAGAGCTATTGCGAAGGCTTTAATCTCTAAAAACATTCCTGTCGTACTCACCGACACCAGCTGGGAAAATATCCGAGCAGCAAGAATGGATAATTTAAGAGTTTATTACGGTAATCCTGTATCAGAGCACGCAGAGAACAACTTGGATTTCACTGGCATTGGCCACATGTTGGCAGTCTCGCCTCATAAACAGATTAATACTTTATCAACGTATCACTATTTAGATCTCATGGGCGAAGGACACGTTTTAGGTTTACCTGAAGGTGATCAAGAACAACGCGCCAGTCACCAGTCTGCGTCAAAGTACGTTGAAACTCGAAATCAGTTTGAGGAGTCCGCAACCTTTGCCAAGCTGGCGAGTATTATCAGCAAAGGGGCGACCATAAAAATCACCCAGTTATCGGCTGAATTTTCTTTCGAAGCTTACTTAAAGCAACATGGTAGCCGTTTAACCCTGTTATTTGCGATCCGTCCAGACGGCGTACTTGTGCCATTAGGCCGAAATGGTAAACAAGCACCAGCAGAGAATTGGGAGTTAATTAGTTTCATCCAGCCAGAAAAGGCCTCATCAACAGAGTAATCGCCTTAAAAGGTCAATCAAAGTACCCCAGGTCAGAGATGAATCCCTTTCACTTCTTTAACTAGGTTTTGCTTGTCTGAAATACACTCCCCCGTTAAAACAAAGCCTAATATCTCGCCACTATTGTCTACATAGCTTGCTTTAATATTAATATCATCTTGTTCCACATGCCACGTTCCGTTTTGTTCTAGGGGGGGACAAACCACAACTGGACAAGCAGGTGTTTTTGTTACGACAGGCATGGCTGAAAAACTGACCTGCGTGCGTTCACCATGAAGTGTTTTTGCTAATGCGCGAGCACTCGCCATTAACGGTAAAACATACAATAATACATGTCCGTCAATTTCGGCACAGTCGCCCAGAGCATAAATATCGGAATGACTAGCTTCTAAAAATCGGTTGGTGACAATCCCTCTTTGGCATTCCAGCCCAGCAGCTTTGGCCAAGTTCAATTCTGGCTTCAAGCCAACAGCAGAAATGATAAGGTCAGCCTCTACGTGTTTACCATCACTCAAAACGGCAACTAAATGAGTTTCATGCGCGATCACTTCTTTTACAAAGCACTTCATCAGAAATTGAATGCCTGCGCGCTCCAGCCCTTGAATAACAGCTTGACCAGCAAAATCAGGAATCAAACCATTCAGTGCAGTGAATGCAGGATCAACCACTGTAATTTGAAAGTCACCATGCAGTAAGTCGTTTGCATATTCACAGCCAATTAAGCCAGCTCCCATAATCAATACGCGCCGCTTACCCGTGAGCTTGTTACGAAACCCACGATAATCCATCAAGTCATTAATAGACAAAATATTTGGATGATTACTGCCCTTAAAACTCAAGGTATTTACTGATGCACCACTAGCTAAAACAAGTTTTTCATAAGCCAAAGCTTCGGAGCCAATGTAAAGCGTTTTAATATCAGCGTCGATGCTGGTCACTTCAGTGAAGTTTCGAATAGATACATTCAATTGCATGGCCATTTTACCAGGGTCAGCCAGTGAAATCGCTTCGGCACTTTTACCTTTGGCAAACCCTGTTGATAACATAGGCTTGGAGTAAGAATGGCCATCATCCCGCGTCAACATCAATATAGGTGCTTCACGATCAAGCTTACGAAACTCTCGCACTAAAGAATAACCTGCAAGCCCTGTCCCGATAATGATAATTGGCAACGCGCTAGCCATTAGATTTCCACCATGTCAAAATCTTCTTTGCCTGTACCACAATCAGGACATAGCCAATCATCTCGAACATCCCCCCACGCAGTACCTGGCGCGATACCATCATCTGGCCAACCCTCCGCTTCATCATAAATTAAACCACATATCACACACTCCCACTGCTTCATTCGTCCTACCTTTTATTTTATGCTAGAAATTAGCTTAATTTATCTAAATGCTTGGATTAGCACAAGCTGCTCAGAAGTCCCGTTTAGAACATGGGCTTTAATTCAAGATAGGTAAAATAACAGTGAAAGAAGTTTTTCCTGGTTCACTCGTAAAATTAATACGTCCCTGATGTTTATCAATAATTCGTTTACAGATACCTAAACCTAAACCGCTCCCTTCTCCCGCCGGTTTAGTGGTAAAAAAAGTGTCGTATATTTTTGGTTGCACATCAAGAGGTATACCCGAACCAGTATCACTAATAGTCACCGTAATATTTTGCGCTTGATGCCTAGTTTCTACCGTCAATGTCCCTTTATTTTGCATCGCATGTAAGCTGTTATGAATCAAATTTGTCCAAACCTGATTCAATTCATCGGGGTAACATTTAATCTCAGGTAAATTCCCAAAGTGCTCAATAACCTCACAACCTTGCTTTAATAAGCCTTGATAAAGCACCAACACCGTCCGAACTCCTTGGTTAATATTTGTAGTAATGGCTTGATCACTACGATCTAGGTGGGTGAAATTTTTAAGTGCGAAAACAACCTTCGAAGCGCGACCAATGGCCGTTCGAATTGTTGCGCTGTTTCGCCCAATCCCTGAAAGATGGTGCGCTAAAACAACCGTATCAAATTTTCTTGAAGATATAAGCTCGGGCAATATCTCTGTGAGATTATCGCTCAATTCCATTTCCACAAGCATTTCAGCCAATTCATTCGCCTGATCTATTTCATGTTCCTCTAAAATTTTAATTAGATGACGCTTTACTTTGCGCTCTTCGCGCGTGCTCATCACTGCGCCATACTTCGTAGAAGTCAGCAATTTACAAAAGAAAGCTTGATTCTCCCTATCCGCTGAAGCTAAAAAACTTGGTAAAGCCTCACTAAATAATGAGAGGTACTTTGATGTATTCCCGACCGTTGCCTGAATCGCACCTAAAGGCGTATTAATTTCATGCGCAATCCCAGCAATCAACTGTCCCAAGGCCGCCATTTTTTCTGAGTGAATAAGCTGCTGCTGACTCTCTTCTAAACTCGTTAATGCATGAATAAGTTCTGAATTTTTTAAGTGTAAAGCCTGTGTACGATGATTTACTGTATTTTCTAAGGTTTGGCTATACTCTGCCTTTTTCTTATAACTTTCTTCTAGTTTGAGTGCCATGTCAGCAAAATGTTGAGTTAACTTACCCAGTTCATCGCTTCGAGTAGAGGTAATTTGGTGTATGCGAGAGAAGTCTCCGGCGGCTAAATCTTTTGAAAAACGACTCAAACTCAAAATAGGAGCAATCAGTCGCTTGGTGATTTGAGAAATCAAAACCCACGCAACTAATAAAACGGCTAATGCGATATAAGAAGCTTTAAATGCTAAGTTCTTTTGATTTTCGGCGTTTTCGTCATGAGAAATTCGAATTTGCTCATTAAGCTGTGCTAATGAATACCCTAAGAGCATATACCCCCAAGTCGTCTCACCATGATTAATTGGAAATTTATATTCCATGGAGGTATCGACTCCCCCCTCCTGACTCCCGCTATTAATCTCCGTATTTCGAATATAACGAACAGTATAGCTTTGCGTATTGAATACCTGACGACTGGTCGCTAGTACTGTTGAACCAAAAAAAATACTTTGCTGTAACTCAGGCTGAGCCGTATGAATATATATTTTATTATGGCTGTCCAAAATAATGACATATTCTAGTTCACTAGAAGCCTCGATCGCTTGCTGTATTTTATTCGTCAATGAGAAGAAGTTAAACGATGCAATATCTTCAGCGGCCAATGAAGCAAGCCCATCAGCTTGAGAAAGTGACCGCTGAGTTAAATTTTCTTTAAGTAAGGTTGTCCGCTTTTGAAGCTCTCCTTCAAAAGCAACACTCTGTAAGCTGAGTTGCAAGTAAGTATGCGCAAAAAGTACTACCAAAAGAATACTAACAATAATAAGCAAGAGCTTACTGCGAATTCCTAATTTCACGATTTATATCTCATAATTCTGTTGTGTCACAATTTAAAGATATCAAATTTCGACCTTTATGTTTTGAATCATATAAGGCCTGGTCTGCACGTCTCATCGCGGCACAAATAACCGTCTCGTGCTTACCTAAACTAGAAATACCAATACTGGCACTCACTGAAATACTCTGAGCACCAATGCTTACATTTTCTTCGTAAATGGCCTGACGAATTCGTTCGCAAAGCTCTTGACCGCCCACTAGATCAGTATCAGGCATAACAATCGCAAATTCTTCGCCACCGATGCGTCCAATAATGTCATGTTCACGCATATTATTAGACAAAGTCTGTCCTATTTGAGCCAAAACAGTGTCGCCCGCCTGGTGTCCGTATTGGTCATTCACTTCTTTAAAAAGGTCGATATCCAACATGGCCAACACCATGTTTCTACTATAACGCTTTGATCGATAGGCTTCTTGATCTGCTCGCTCAAAAAAACAACGCCGATTTAATAAACCTGTTAGTTCGTCTGTAGTGGCGTAATACTCCAGCTCTTTATTTGTTTTTCTCAAAATATTGTTATTTCTAGCATGTGTCTTCAGGGCTCGGTTAAGTGCCGCTGTCCGCTGCTCAATAAGCACTTCGAGCTTCGCTCCGTGCTGCTCAATCGCTAGAATATGATGTGATAATCGAATAATTCCCGCAATGGTATGACACACAGATGAAATATATGCCTCAGTTTCATCGGATTCATGATACGAAGGACTAACATACAAACACAGTAAACCGACAATATTCTCACTTTCTCCCCAATCAGTTACCTCTTCCCCAGCCATAACATTCGCCGATAAGATAATCGGAGCTTGATAATAACGAACCAACTTTTCACTACAAATTAGCTGTACCTGTGGCTCAATTTCTTTGACGTTTTTTAAATTATGTTGAAAAGAAGAATTCTCAGAGTCATGCCCAGCATTCTCGTGCGCAATCATTTCCAGCGCGCGTAAATCATGGTTTGTTTGATCGAGAGGTTCAATAAATATTGAGCCTTTCTTTAGTTCACTAAAACCAGGAGCCTGTAAAACAATATTTAGCACTTCTGAAACCTGCTCTTTAAAAGGCTTAGGTTGCAGTACTAACTGAAGCACCTCATTTAAGCTCTGCTGATAGGCTTCATGTAGTAGAAGTTTCTCTTGCTGAGAATAAGTATCCAAAGCTGTTTTGACAGTGAGAATGAAATCGTCTTCATCCCAGGGTTTAGATATATAACGAAATAGCCCCGCCTTATTTACAGCCTCACCCACCGCATTGGTACTGGCTTGTCCAGTCAGCATAATGCCTAACGTTTTCGGTAACCGATCTTTAACACGCACCAAGAGTTCATCGCCGTGCATCCTACCCATTATGTAGTCAGTCACGACCAAAGGTACGTCGATATTGCTTTCGATAAGTTCTTCTATTATTTCAAGCGCTTCTTCACCACTCTCAGCCAGCTCAATTCGATAGTTTCCCGCTAAATTATTTTGCAACTGACTTTTCAAACTGCTTAAAATAATACGCTCATCATCTACGCAAAGTATCACGGGTGTAGTCATATAGATTCCAAAGCAGATTCAATGAGTGCGATCAGTTCATCGACACTCCACGGCTTTACAAGACAACCACTCAAGTTAGCTTGTTCTTTTGCCCGTGCAATCGCCACGTCATTAGCATGGCCGGTTAGAATTAATTTTATAATATCAGGGTACTTCCTATGCACATCAATTAGGAATTGATCGCCTTTAACCTTCGGCATAATCCAGTCTGAAATAATTACGGCAATCTGTTCATCCTTTGCTGTTAGCTCATTAATAACTTCCCAAGCTTCCTCTGCACTTTCCGCAACTTCATAATTAAAAGTATTTCCCAAACGATATTTAAGCTGAGCCTTTAAGCTCATCAGAATAGTTTTATCGTCATCCACACACAAGATATAAGGTTTATTCATTCCAATTGCCAAACTTTATCGCCTAAACTACTATATAAGATAGACTAAACTTCATTAAATAAGTAATAGAAAAAAAACTAATATGAAGACTAATATTGCTCAAGCTTAGGGCACTACTTTTACAAACATTTCTATTATTCTCTATAACGGGCGGACTTACTCACGCCATAGCATCTGAACACCTCACCATTTATTTCTACAACCCTGAAATCAACATTACCCGTAATGCGGTACTTAAAAACACATTTGATCTTTATCTTGAAACGCAAGGAGCTTATCAATTTCAGCCAGTCGATAACAAAGAGACTTTTGAAGCATTAATAAAAAATAAGCATAATGCCATCTTCATGATGTCAAATTGGCATTACCTACAATTAAAGAAAACTCCCATATTTCACGCTTCCAAACTCGTCTTACGTGGCATTAAAAACGGCAAAGACACTTACCACAAAATACTGGTAGGCAAACAATCTAAGCTTGATTTACAAACAATGAGTCTTGCAACGTCAGGCAATGAAGAATATTCACGCTCTGTCTTAAATGGTATTTATTCGAAACGGTCTATCGACCAATTCTCATCACTCAATATACTAGCTGTGCCTAAGGATATTGATGCTCTGATGGCTGTTGGTTTTGGCCTCGCTGATGCAGCGCTGACAACAAGATCCAGCTTAGAAAAGCTGTCGACACTCTACAAACAACAAAATCAAGCCCTACATATTTTAGGTGAAAGCCACGCATTAAAGCGTCTAGCTGTTGTATTTAAACAAGTACCTCAAGCAAAACAGCATCAAATACAGTCCACCCTAATACAAATGAAAAAAAGTAAAAAAGGGAAGCGAGGGCTAAATATGCTCGGGCTAGATGATTGGCAGCTTGTCGATCAGCAACTGACTAAAAATAAGGGGCCAAAATAATGATTATTAGGCCAACATCGCGACTATGGAAGCACTTAATGAGCTTAAAGCGGTTTAACCAATTACTCTGCATATTCTGTTTATTCATTTTAGTGTCTTGTACCAGTACACCACACAAACCAAATATTACAGCTGACTCATCAAAAACGGCACTCATTCAAGCAAATACAAAGATCACAGAAGCAAAGCAGGCAAATATTTTACTAGTGAATACCAACCAACAAATCGACCGCTATAAAGCAGCTGAAACTTCTTTTATAAAAACACTGGAAAATCACACCATTCATACCATCGATTTAGGCCAAAACAGCCAGCCAATCGAAACCTTACAAGATATATTAAATGAAGGGTACTTTGACGCGGTCTATTGCATCGGTGCAAAAGCACTCGGTTCAATTGATTATATAGACCCCGACATGCCTGTCATTTTTAGTTCTGTACTCAATTGGCGCCGATTTAACGCACAAGATAATTACAATGGTATTGCCAGCGAAGTGGCACCTAAAGCCCAATTAACCTGGTTCAAATACTTCTTCCCTGAAATTAAAAACATAGGTGTACTCTACAGTTCCGACAACCAACAGCGACTTCAAGAAGCCACCTTACCAGCCGAAACACTTGCCTTACAGCTCGTTACTCAAGAAATAAACTCAGAAGCACAGCTAGACAAGCAAGCGAAAGACTTATTATCACACATTGATGCCCTATGGCTTATTTCTGACTCAAGCGTTTTAGCATCAACCGATCAAGCCAAGCGCCTTTTCAAAATGGCACATCAAACAAATGTGCCTATTTTCACTTATCAATCATTCTTTATGAGTATGGGAGCAACTTTAAGTATTACTGCTGATTTACCTACAACAGGTAGACAGGCAGCGCTCATGATGAAAAAAGTACTGAAACAGCCAAACTATAAACAAGCCATACAATTCCCAGCCGGAAGCAGCATTACTTTAAATATAAAGAAAGCTGATGCTTACAAGCTGATCTTAAATGATGATGCATTAGATTCTGTAGATGAAATTGTTGAGCATTAAATTTAATATTCATAAATTGCAGGCATCGAAAAAATTGGTTTAGATTGATAAATAGACCAAATAGATACGAGTTATACTTAAGAAACTTACCCGGCAAGACACGTAAATAAAAAGAATACGGCACTGTTTTCAATAAATTTAAACTGTTTTCTGGTAATTGAACATAAAGTAGTCTATCTTTACTGGGCCTGCCGCAAATAGGTCAGGTTTTTCCTATCGAATTAAATCAAACAATTCTTTCTTATAACAGACATCGCTCTGAATCCGACAAAAAATAATCAACTATGAATCTTACCGAACTAAAGCATAAAAGCGTCCCTGAATTACTTGAAATTGCCACAGGAATGGGATTAGAGAATCTCGCCCGTTCTCGAAAACAAGCCGTTATATTTTCTATCCTAAAGCGACACGCTAAAGGTGGAGAAGATATTTCAGGTGATGGTGTCCTAGAAATTTTACAAGATGGCTTCGGCTTCTTGCGATCAGCTGAAGGCTCTTACCTTGCTGGTCCCGATGACATCTATGTTTCACCTAGTCAAATACGACGTTTTAACCTTCGTACAGGTGACACCATATCAGGTAAAATTCGCCCACCAAAAGATGGCGAACGTTATTTTGCCTTGTTAAAAGTGAGTGAAATTAACTTTGATAAGCCAGATAATTCAAAAAACAAAATTTTATTTGAAAACCTAACCCCCTTATTTCCTAATGACCGCTTAAACTTAGAAGTCGGGAACGGTAGTACCGAAGACTTGTCTGCGCGAATTTTAGACTTAGTCGCACCGATCGGTAAAGGTCAGCGTGGTTTAGTGGTGTCGCCGCCAAAAGCGGGTAAGACATTGATGATGCAAAATATTGCTCAATCAATTGCTAAAAACAATCCAGAATGTCATTTGATGGTTCTCCTCATCGATGAACGTCCTGAAGAAGTAACCGAAATGCAACGTTCTGTTCGCGGTGAAGTGGTCGCAAGTACGTTTGATGAGCCGCCATCACGCCATGTTCAAGTAGCTGAAATGGTTATCGAAAAAGCAAAACGCTTAGTCGAACATAAAAAAGATGTGGTCATTATCCTCGACTCCATCACCCGTTTGGCTCGTGCTTATAATACGATCATCCCTTCTTCGGGCAAGGTTTTAACCGGTGGTATTGATGCACATGCCCTAGAACGTCCAAAACGTTTTTTTGGTGCAGCACGAAACATTGAAGAAGGCGGCAGCTTAACAATCATAGCAACCGCACTAGTTGATACCGGCTCTAAAATGGATGAAGTTATTTACGAAGAATTTAAAGGCACCGGTAACATGGAAGTGCATTTAGATCGTCGTTGCGCAGAAAAACGTGTTTACCCTGCGATTAATATTCGTCGTTCTGGCACGCGTCGTGAAGACTTACTCATGGGCGAAGAAGAGTTACAACGCGTGTGGATTCTACGAAAATTATTGCACAGCATGGATGATGATCTAGCTTCGTTAGAATTTATTCTCGACAAACTGAAAGAATCTAAAACAAATGATGAGTTCTTCTTATCGATGAAGAAGCGCTAATTAATTTGCAGTTTGAATCGCTTTTATAAGCAATAATGACTATTTAGATTGAGCACGAAAACCGGTTTTTATAACCGGTTTTTTGTTATTGAGGCCCCCAGTAAATACGCCTATGAAATATAATGATTTAAGAGATTTTATCGATCAACTTGAGAAGATGGGTGAGCTAAAACGCATCACTACCGAAGTTGACCCTAATCTTGAAATGACCGAAATATGCGACCGTACATTAAGAGCGGGCGGCCCCGCTTTATTATTTGAAAATCCGAAAGGTTATGACACGCCGGTATTAGGTAACTTATTTGGTACAGCAAAACGTGTGGCTTTAGGTATGGGGCGTTCAGACGTTACAGCATTACGTGGTATCGGTGAATTATTAGCCTTTTTAAAAGAGCCAGAACCTCCCAAAGGCATCAAAGATGCTTGGCAGAAATTGCCAATCTTTAAGCAAGTTATGAATATGGCCCCCAAAGAGGTTCGTTCAGCACCTTGCCAGCAAATAGTCATCGAAAAAGATCAAGTCGACCTCTATAAACTGCCGATTCAAACTTGTTGGCCAGACGACGCAGGCCCTTTAGTCACATGGCCTTTAGTCATTACACAAGGTCCTGAAAAATCACGGCAAAACTTAGGTATTTATCGCCAGCAATTAATTGCTAAAAACAAACTCATTATGCGCTGGCTTTCCCATAGGGGTGGTGCTTTAGATTTTAGGGAATGGCAAATAAAACACCCCGGTGAACCTTTTCCTGTTGCCGTAGCACTAGGTGCTGATCCTGCAACGATTCTAGGCGCAGTCACCCCGATACCCGACAGTCTTTCTGAGTATGCTTTCGCTGGCTTATTACGCGGTAGTAAAACCGAGGTTACCTCAGCAAAATTAAGTGACCTATCTGTTCCTGCAAGTGCCGAATTTGTTCTCGAAGGTTTTATTTACCCCGATGAGATGGCTCCAGAAGGACCTTTTGGTGACCACACAGGCTACTATAATGAAGTAGATTCATTTCCAGTATTCACAGTTGAGTGCATTACCCATCGGAAAAATCCTATTTATCATAGTACCTATACGGGCAGACCGCCTGATGAACCCGCTATTTTAGGCTTAGCACTAAATGAAGTGTTTATCCCTATATTGCAGAAACAGTTTCCAGAAATTACTGATTTTTATTTACCACCCGAAGGTTGTTCTTATCGACTGGCTGTTGTGAGTATGAAAAAGCAATATCCAGGGCATGCAAAGCGCGTCATGATGGGAGTTTGGTCATTTTTACGTCAATTCATGTATACCAAGTTTGTCATCGTCGTCGACGATGATGTGGATGCACGAAATTGGGAAGATGTAATTTGGGCCATGACCACAAGAATGGACCCAGCGAGGGATGTCACCATGATTGAAAACACCCCGATCGATTATTTAGACTTCGCCTCTCCCGTTTCTGGCTTAGGTTCAAAAATGGGCCTTGATGCGACCAACAAATGGCAAGGCGAAACAACTAGAGAATGGGGCGTTCCGATTACCATGAAGACAGAAGTGAAGAATAAGATAGACCAGATTTGGGATGACTTGGCGATTTTTGATAAAAAATGAATATTCGCCTAATTAAAAATCAAGCTGATAGCCAGCCTAAATATTACGACTTTGAATGCTCGCAAGATGAATCACTGTACGACGCCGCTGAAAAAGTAGGTATTAAATTACCCATAAGTTGTAAAAATGGTGTTTGCCATATTTGCCGAGGCAAGCTTCAATCTGGCTCAGTAATAACAGGCGGCCAGAATAAAGCAGTCAATACGGTTAAAGATGGAGCGACAGAGATTATGCTATGTAGAACATCGCCCCAATCGTCATGTGAAATTGAAGTAGAACGAGTGTATGGACCAAAGGAGTTACCATTGAAGAAAGTTGCTTGTCAGGTTGAAAGTATCGAGTTGAGCCAAGCTCATGTATATCAAATCCAACTTAGACTACCTGCTGGAAAATCACCTGAATTCTTTCCTGGCCAGTATTTATCGATCAATTTACCAGCACGTGATGATCCTGCTTATTTTTCAATTGCCAGCCGACCTGGGCTTCGTTCAATCGAATTACACATACAAGCAGACCCACATTTAGAATCGGCACTAGAAATTGTTCAATTCCTGCAGACGCAGCATGAACAAAATAGTTGTGTCTCTATTTCTTTGCCTTTTGGAGAAGCATGTTTACATGAAGAGCCTTCAAAGTCGCTTATTCTCATGGCAGCAGGAACAGGCTTTGCTCAAATGAAAAGTATGATTGAGCACCTCCAGTTTATTGATTATAGGCACTCAATTTCATTGTACTGGGCCGTACGTAAAAACGAAGACATGTATTTAAGAATGATGGCACAAGCATGGGAGCAGCAGTACAGTAACTTCCACTTTAAACCTATTATTGCAGGTATTGATGATAGGCAAGGTGTTGATCACCATGACCAGATGAGTGATGCCGTACTAGAAGATCATCCTGACCTGGCAAATAGCCTCGTTTTTGTGAGCGGCTCACCGAAGTTGGTATTTTCAGCCATGGATGCATTAATTGAATCAGGCTTACCCGAAAAACAATTTTATTCAGATGTACTGGCATACGCCAAGCGCAATGATTTTAAATAGTGAGTTGAATCTAGTTTCCAAACAACAAAGCGCTGTATATTTTCTTCGCCTATCAAGCTTGATAGGCAGGCACTGTTATTATTTTGGTAGTGGTAAGTCAGGTAGCGCCAAGCTCTCAATTAATCCGGTCTGTAGCGTCTGATCATTTTTATTTAATTTTAAACTTAAACGGCTTAACTCAGCATAGCTCGCACTACACGGTAGCAAGCGATTACTTACTTCAAAATATTCTAAAGCCTTACCCCACAATTCATTCCTAAGCGATAAACGACCCAGCGCAAGTAATAAAACCGGATTGTTCGGCTTTTGCTTTAACCAATTTTCAGCATTGATAAGTTGTTCCGAGAGCTTCTTCCCTTGCACCACACCATAAAGAGCTACCAGTTTGTCATCCCATTGTTTACTCAGCACTTTCCGTAAAAGCACTTCACACTCATGATCACTATTCAGGCGAATCAGTTGTTTAGCATAAATTTCAATTAACAAAGAGTCGAAACGAAGTTTATCGGGTATTTTTTTCCACATCGCCGCTAATATTTCTGCCGAAGAATTTAGATTCTGCTGCTGCATTAGCTCATCAGTCTGTTGAACAAATAACTTCTCCCATGCTAATTTCTCAAGTGCTAACAACTCTACATCATTAGCTTGCATACTCTTGTGTAAGCTAGGTATTAGGTTCAGCAATTGCTGCCAATCTTCTAAACGAAGATAAACAGTTTTTAGCAGCTTTAACACAAAAGGGTGATTCACTTGCTGTTTTTTTAAGCGTAATAACGTAGCAAGACATTGCTCAAGTTGATTTTGCTGTAATTGAATCTGTGCCTGTGCAATGCCCACAGCAAATTCAGAACCACTGGTATTCTCATACGCTTTTTTCAAATGCTGTTCGGCTTCTTTTATATCGCCCAATTCATGCGCTGCATGCGCCGCAGCAAGATAGTTGATCAATGGGGTTTCTGACTTATTCGCCGAACGACTGAGCAAGCGATTGGCATGGCGCCAGTTTCCTTCAAGTAAAGCAATCAAGCCCTTTTCAGTATTCTGCTGTGCACGCGTTGCACCAGAAGGGCCCAATACTCGTCGTAGTAAACCCTTAGAATGACGAAGCCCTCGAAACAAACGAAATGCAATATTCACCGAGCAAAGCACCACAATATTAAGCCCTAACATGACCCATAAATTGCTTTCAATCAACCAGTGCCCAACCGTAATACGTACATAACCAGGGTCCTGTGAAACTGCAAAAGAGAGCGCTATCGCAATTAAAAGACCGAAAACAATTAGCGAAAGTATCCGCTTCATTTTATCTCGCCCTCTATTTGTTTAGCGTCGCCAGTGAGTACCTGCGTCGATTTGTCCTGACTAGGGCGTGACAACTTCCCCAATGAGTGATTTAAGTACATGCTTTCAATCTTCGCTTTAAGCAAACGTAAAGAGCCAGATATATCAGGAATAACAGGGTTTATTTGCGCCAACTTCATGTCTTCAATATGCGCCAATAATGCTCGCGTACCTGTATCTGTTAAATCAAAATATGAGTTTAACCAAAGAGATGATTTTTCCAGGCTATCTTGGTAGGTAACTTGGTTTCGATCCAAAATAGAAAGACTTGCTTGCTCTAGCATCAATCTCAAATTCTGCTTAAGATAATAACTTTGCTCTGGTGCCAATAATGGCTCAACCGTATGATCTAAGCGTCGAATAATAAATACTTTTTGAAGATCCTTCCAAATTTCTTTCCAAAGCCCTTGCCATGAAAATGAAGTTTCAACCGCTTCGGTGACTGGCTGAGATATTTCATCTTTTTGTATTTCATCCGTCTTCTGGCTCAAAAATGCCCTGGCATTCAATCGGTCTAACGATTTAACCATTGCGGATAAGCGAACATACAAACCTTCAACATCGGCCGTTTTGGTTTGTTGTAACGCCAAAATCTCATTTGCTAAAGTTTTTCTAACCACCAATAAACCGGGGTCATCATTTTCAGCTAAGACCTGATCTGCCGACACTAAAATAGCTTCGGCGCTGCGAACATCTTGCTCTAGCGAAAGCCTTTGATTGGCTAAATGCATTAAATACTCAGCTTCTGCCATTAACCAATCTGCACGACTTCTAGCGCCTAGGTCATGGAGCTGTTGAGTATTAAACTGATTTTGTTGTTTAAGTTTATGTGAAACTAAAGCCTGCGCCTCTAATAATATCTCCATGGATTTAAAGCGCGCTTGTAGGCCTTGCTCTCGCTTCGTGAGCTGGCTTTGTCTGGAATCATTACTTTTAGTGAGTACCTGTATCACAGTTTTTTGCCTTTCCAGTTGCTGCCAAAAGTAAACAGAAGCAACGGCACTCATGGCAAAAACAAACATGACCAATAGCGCAAAGGGCCAAATATTGGGAGACTTATTGCGCTTTGCTGTATTCGTTTTTTTAGCGCCAGGCTTGGTCGGGTCGGCCTGAGAGGGTAAGCCCTGAGACGGTTGGGTCTGCGTGTCAGTCACGTTTAATCCTGCTTGAAGTCATTGTTTATTTTAATCGTTTTAGTGTATTTCTTTTCGCGCCTTGGCGATACAGCGAATAATATCCATCGGCATTAAGTTATTAGCAATATACGTTAATTTAAAACCTTGCTCTCGGGCAATATTTGCTACTCGCTCACTCGATAGAATAAAAGCTTTCTTTTTAAGATCCACATTCACTTTTTTACTCAACTGGACCAAGTTATAAAGCGTTTCACCACTTAGCGCCACGATATAGCTTGGGTTAAACTCAAGCAAACTGGCTTCTAATTCGGTAGAACTATATTCAGGACAAACACGCTCATATAATGAAATCGTATCAACGGCTGCACCTCGTTTACTCAGCTCACTCTCGATCGTATTTCGGCCTTCTTTGCCCTTTAAGATAAGGATCTTTGCCCCATTTACCTTAGCTAATAATTTCGTATTCAATAATGCTTCACTATTAAGGTCTTCATTTGGCTCAATAAGATTGAGGCCAGCTGGTTTTAGACTGTTGGCAGTCTTACGCCCAATCGCAAACCAGTTTTGCTGTGTCGGAAACTGCGGCCAGTATTCATCTATTATAGACAACCCTAAGCTTGCTGCATGCTGGCTCACCACAATGACATGATCATAGTGATCAAGATCCATAATTTTTTGACGCGCCTCAGCGGTAACGACCAACGGATGGATCATTAAGGTCGGCAATACTTCACACCTCGCACCCACCGACTCAAGCACTTTAGATAGCTCTGACGCCGACGGCTCAGGTCTACAGATTAAAACATGCGTATCTGGTAATAGTTGTTGAATCATTAGATATATTTCAGACCTTTTTTCAGCGCTATTATTCAGACAAAGCGGCAAGCAGTGGACCTGCACCTTGCTTAAGCAATTCCTCTGCTACAGCGACACCCAATGCTTCAGCATTCTCACTAGCATCACTCAAACAAGATTTTAAAATCGTTTGACCATCAACCGAGGCGACTAAGCCCTGTAATGTTATCGTGTCGCCTTTCAAGGTTGCATAGCCAGCTATCGGAACCTGACAGCCCCCATGCAAACGATGGTTCATTGCTCTCTCCGCCTTAACACAAAGCTCACTTTCAGCATGTTTAAGTGGCGCAAGTAGCGCTTTAATTTCCAGATCATCGCTTCGGCACTCTATACCCAGCGCCCCTTGCCCTACAGCGGGAAGAGATTCTACTTCACTCAAGACTGACTTAATTCGGTCATCAAACTCCAAACGTTTTAGACCAGATGCCGCTAATATGATAGCGTCATACTCACCCGAATCCAGTTTCGCTAAACGGGTATTCACATTCCCTCGAAGTGGCACAATATTTAAGTCAGGACGTAGTGCTGCAAGTTGGCTATGTCGCCGCAGACTAGAAGTCCCTACAGTTGCCCCTTGTGGAAGCTCCGTCCAACTTTGAAAATGATTACTAACGAAAGCATCAAATGGGTTTTCACGTTCACAAATAGCGGCGAGTTCTAGGTTTTCAGGAAACTCCATAGGAACATCTTTCATAGAGTGCACTGCAATATCTGTGCTACCGGCTAACATTGATGTTTCCAGTTCTTTAACAAATAAGCCTTTACCGCCAATTTTTGCTAAAGGCACATCAAGAATTTGATCACCCTTTGTGGTCATACCCACAATTTCAACTTCCAACTCTGGGTATAGTGACTTAAGTTGAGCTTTAATATATCGGCTCTGCCAAAGTGCAAGCGCACTTTCTCTGGAAGCAATTTTAAGTGTTTTAATCGTCGTTGAAGCGGGTAAGGTCATAATATAATCTAACATCATCAAATAAAATAAGTGTAGCGCATTATAACGACATGATGCGTAAGTTGGGAATCAACACTTATATCAAAAAGAGCGAAAGAGAGGTAGATTAAGAAAAGAGGGCGTATTTAATTCAATACGAAGTAAAATAATTCATACTAAGTCTAAGGATGGTTTAAAAATTAAGTGAGAATTTCACCTCGACTTTATCTTTTTTAACACCAAAACGATATTTGGTGCGGTCTGCATACTCGCTAAAATTCCTCACACACGCTGTTTTACGATTTTTTCCGCCCGTAAACATCTTTTGTACATTCACTTTGAACAAGCGATTAACCACGGCCTTAGCAATACGACTATAAGGAATTTTCTTGGAAACTTCTTTTTCAATCAAAATAGTATCGTCACCACCATTAGATAAAGGGAACGACTGAGCACTCGCCAGTGACGCACACAAACATAAAAGTAATGATATCGTCATTCTTTTAAGCATAGTGTAAGCGAAAATATCTTTATTTGATTGAATCAGCAGCAAACGCACCTCCAAAATAGGATAGAAAACATTCAATAGATAAACTATAGAACATTAAACGCTATTCCAATGTAACTTTTAGTGAGCTTGGTGCAGTTTTTGGAAATCAATGTTCCATTTAAGCGACAATTACAGAGGTATTTATCGAGAACGTGACTGACTTAACACCTTTACTACCAGCCATCCGTATTTGTTTGCTTAAAAGTTAAAACAGTACGTTTTTACGCTTTAAACACTAAATAAGTGCTTTAAGCTCTCTTTAATATCGCTAACATGACGACGACTAATAAGAACCGTATGATCGCAGGCTTTAAGTCGCAGCTGGTGATGCCCCTCCCCATCTTTAAACAACGCAGAGACATGTGAAAGATTAACCAGCGTATTACGATGAACCCGTATCAATTCAGTTGAGTATAGTTCTTCTAACTCCTTAAGTGTTTGATCACTTAATGTTTCACCCTCACGATGAACAACTGTTAAATATTTCTGGTCAGCCTTAAAGTAGTAAATATCGTCCAATGGAATCAGTTCTTGCCCTTGCCAACTATTCGCTACAAATACTGGCGCTCGTTCCGTTTCTTGATTGTTCAGCTGTTTCAACTGTAATTGACTTAACTGTTTGGCCTGACCTAAGGCTTTAAATAGATCATCTTTTCGAACTGGCTTAAGCAAATAGCCAATCGCGTTATAGTTGAACGCCTTAATTGCGTATTCATCATAAGCCGTGCAGAAAATAATAGCAGGGGGACTTTTAAGGGTTGATATACCTTCTGCAACCGCTAAGCCGTCTACCCCCGGCATTCGAATATCTAATAAAACAATATCAGGTTGAGAAACAGGAATTCCCTGTAATGCAAGCTCACCATTCTCTGCCTCACCACACACTTGATATAGCGTATTCATTTGAATTAAGCGTTTGAGTCGCGCTCTTGCGAGGCTTTCATCGTCGACGATAAAAACCGTAATTACGTTATTTAGCTTCATTTCAGGGTACCCGCTGCACAGGAATTCTTAAAGTAACAGTATAGACATCATCTAACTGACTCATTTTTAAGACTGCTCTTGAGTCAAATATTCCGCTTAGGCGACTACGGATATTATCTAGCGCAACATGGTTCCCTTGATGTTGGTCAAGCGACGGTTTGTACGGGTTTGATATAAGTATGTAAACCGTATCATTCTTGTAATGACTTTTAATGGTAATTGTTCCGCCCTCAGTGCGAGGTTGAATACCGTGATAGATGGCATTCTCTACTAATGGCTGCAAAGTAAGTGGTGGTATTTTAATCTGGTTTTTATTAGCCATATTATCAGTTTCTAGTTGCCAATCGATATGCAAACGCTTTCCAAGTCGCAATGCTTCAATATTCAAATATCGGCGACATAATGACAATTCATCTTCCAAAGGGATAAGCATCACTTGATTATTAAGCGTGGCACGAAATAAGGTCGAAAGATCTAACACGGCCTCTTCAGCTTGCTCAGGGTCAATACTAATTAAGCTAGCAATCGTATTCATACTATTGAAGAGAAAATGAGGTTTAATACGTGCTTGTAAAGCTTCTATTCTAGCCCGCAGCTCTGCTTGTTTTTGTTCACGCCATTGAAACTGAAGAAAGAAATAACGCAATAGCAGCATAGCTATAATGGCACTAATTAAAACATTCTTGATAATAAATAAACTTATGTTTTCACCAAGATCAAGCACTAGAAATTGGCTTGATAGCCAACTATATAAAACGGTTACTCCCAGAATTACCCCCATAAAATAACTGATAACAATACCGATACGCCGTGTTCTAACCTTATTTCGTAACCAGCAAATTACCGCGGCAGAACTTAACGCAATACTTTGACAAAAAAGTGATAGTGGCCCTAAATACTCCCAGTCTATTAAGGTTTGCTGCGCAGTCACTAAACTCAATATAAAGGCTAATAATTGCGTTAAAATAACAACAAATAGCACTGAATTAACCTGACACAAATCCGGCACAAAGAAGCTATCGTCATTAAGTTGAACCAGATTTTCATCATGTAAGCGTTGTGGGGGTTTCATGTTATACTATGCCGCAAATTTTGACTCCGTAATTTTGAGTGTAGGTGGTTAATTGAACATGAGCAATGAAAGCAATCTTACTGACAACACAAATGCTAGCAACACAGGCACTGAAAAGCCTTGGGGCGGCCGATTCACTGAGCCTACAGATGCCTTTGTCGAGCAATTCACCGCATCGGTCGACTTTGACCAGCGCTTGTATTATCACGACATTCAGGGTTCGATCGCTCATGCAACAATGTTAGCATCTGTTAAAGTGTTGACCGATGCTGAAAGAGATCAAATCATTACCGGTTTAACTGAAATTCGTACTGAAATTGAAGCCGGTGAATTTCAATGGTCTGTCACGCTCGAAGACGTGCATATGAATATCGAGGCACGTTTAACAGATAAAATTGGTAACACAGGTAAAAAACTACACACGGGCCGCTCTCGTAATGATCAGGTCGCAACAGACATTCGCCTTTACCTGCGTGATGAAATCGATGTAATTTCGGTCGAAATTACGCGCCTTCAAAACGGTTTAGCCACACTAGCAAAGCGTGAAGCAAACACGATTATGCCTGGTTTTACACATTTGCAAACAGCTCAACCTGTTACGTTTGGGCATCACATACTCGCGTGGAATGAAATGCTTCAACGTGATTATGAGCGTTTATTAGATTGTCGAAAGCGTGTCAACATTATGCCTTTAGGTGCCGCTGCACTAGCTGGCACAACCTACCCGATTGACAGAGCATTAACCGCTAAATTACTTGGTTTTGATCGACCTAGCACGAACTCTTTAGATTCTGTGAGTGATCGCGATTTTGCGATTGAGTTTTGTTCATTTGCCAGCTTGGTTATGATTCACCTATCACGCTGCTCTGAAGAGTTAATTTTATGGGCCTCGGCGCAATTTAACTTTATTGACCTTCCTGACCGTTTCTGCACTGGCTCATCGATCATGCCACAGAAAAAGAACCCTGACGTACCGGAATTAGTACGTGGAAAATCAGGTCGTGTCACCGGGCATTTGATGTCACTGTTAATGCTCATGAAAGCACAACCTTTAGCTTATAACAAAGACAACCAGGAAGATAAAGAACCACTCTTTGATGTACTTGATACGATTAAAGGCTGCTTACGCGCTTACGCCGATATGGTTCCCGCCATTCAAGTAAAAGCAGAAAATATGCGTGAAGCCGCTCGTCGTGGTTTCTCCACCGCAACCGACTTGGCTGACTACCTCGTTGTGAATGGCGTAGCATTTCGTGATGCGCATGAAATTGTAGGTAAAGCCGTGGCATATGGCATTAAACAATCGAAAGATTTGTCAGATATGAGTCTAGAAGAGCTTCAACAGTTTAGCGACCAAATACATGCGGATGTATTTGATGTATTAACGCTCGAAGGTTCGGTAAATGCTCGTGATCACTTAGGTGGAACGGCCCCTAAACAGGTTCTTGCCGCCGCAAATCGCGTCTTAGCAGGATTAGAAAAACGTTAATTAATAAGTTCCCACGCTAAGCGTGGGAACTTATCTTTACATTCTTGGCAAACTACTTAAGTCTCAGAAATTACTTACAAATCCTCACCAAACCCATCCCGTATTTTCATTTATATTCGCTATACTAATAAACTCTTTATCTTTTTAGACTGAGTTAAGCGTACAAGACACCTATGACGGCTCCAAAACATAAACACAAGCATAAACTAGCCCCGGATTTTACCGAGGGCGTTGATCGAAAACTGTTAAAACAGGTACGTGATCGTTTTATGTCTGTGAATGCTGACCGTCTTGATAAAACCCTTCAGGGTCTAACGCTTCGACAGCAAGATATACTACGCGTACTCCCACTTTTATATCAGGTAAATCACCCGCTATTACCTGGGTATGTTTCACGTAACGCACCTATTGGAATATCCGGCTACGAGCCTGACAAAACAACCCTCAGTATTGCAAAAACCTTTAGTCAGACTTTTAAGTTTCGCCCCGATAAACGTACGAAAGCGCAGATTTATTCGATCTTCATGATGGGAAGCACCGGCACCTTAGCCCATTCAGAAGTCAGCGATGTCGACCTTTGGCTCTGCCATGCTCCAAACTTAACACCCGATGCACTTGCACTACTCGATGACAAAACAAAGAAAATCGACGAATGGGCCAATAGTTTAGGTCTTGAGTTACACACCTTCTTGATGAACGCAGAAGAATTTAAAGCAGGTGGTAAAACACCCGATATGGATACTGAGAGCAGTGGCTCGGCACAACATTATTTACTATTAGATGAATTCTATCGCACAGCAATATTACTGGTTGGGCGTTACCCATTATGGTGGCTCATCCCACCCAGTATGGAAAAAAACTATCAAGCTATCACGAGTGACTTATTGAACAAGCGCTTCGTGAAAGAAACGGAGGTTTTAGATTTTGGTAGTGCGGCTAGTATACCTAAAAGTGAGCTAATGGGAGCTGCGCTTTGGCAACTTTATAAAGGGATCGACTCCCCCTATAAATCAGTATTAAAACTACTATTAGCTGAAGTTTATGCGCAAGAACTCCCCCTCTCAACGAGTTTAAGTCAGACCTTTAAGCAAGCCGTTTATGATGACGAATTGAATGTCGAAGATCTCGACCCCTATGTTTTAATTTATCATCGCCTTGAAAACTACTTACTGACTAGAAAAGACCATAAACGGCTCGACCTAGTGCGTAAAAGTTTTTATCTAAAAGTTGCCAAAAAATTATCCAAACGCCCTTCCGGTCGTAGTGCTTCATGGCAGCGTAAGACCTTAGAAAAAATTGTTAAACAGTGGGCATGGCCAGATAGTAAATTCCAATACCTGGATAACCGCTCAAACTGGAAAGTTGACCAAGTAACTCAAGAGCGACAAGAAGTTGTCGCGGAGCTTTCTTATTGTTATCGGTTCCTATCAAACTATGCGCGCGCACATAATATTAAATCTAGCATTACCACTAAAGATTTAAACTTATTAGGTCGAAAATTATATGCCACCTTCCAACGTAAGGCTGGTAAAGTTGAATTAGTGAACCCTGGGATAGCAGCAAATTTATGGGAGGAGAATCTGGCCATTCACCACTCAAGCTCACAAGCATTTAGTGGTGAAAAAAATTGCTGGCTGCTCTATCGAGACTTACACACAGCATCGGATGCATCCTTTCAAACAAATTTAACAAAAACCTCAAACCTAACAGAGTTGCTGGCATGGTTATACTTCAACGGTATTATTAACCATGAAACCAGACTCAGCTTGCTGGCTGGCGAAAGTCTGGTGAATTTGTTCACCGTCCAGAATATGATTCGCGTGCTCGAAGAGCAAGTGCCTTTGCCATTAACAAAAGTTCCTCAAGAAGCATTTCAAAATCCAGCTCATGTAAAATCACTAGTGTTATTTATTAATGTGGGCCTAGACCCAATGGCTTCTATGAGCGAGCAAGGTATGCATCGTTTAAGTGACCGAAATGATTCATTAGATTACAGCACAGAACGTAACAATCTCGTCAAAACAATTGATCAAATCACTATAAACTCCTGGAACGAAGTCTCCGCTCATCGTTATGAAATGGGCGAAACATTAATGCAAAACTTACAGTCTTATTTACAAATGTGCTTGGAGCAATTATCAGCCCCCGGTGCCTCAGAATGTGATTTAACAGTGCATTGCTTTTGTCCCCACAGAGCCAGAGCAATTGCAGACCGTGTACGGGACTTGTTTGATGATACAAAAAGAGCTTTTTTTTCCAACGGAAAAGTACAACGAGCGCGCTATATCATTGATGTTGAAGACAAAATATATGTATTGCAGCGTATTGATGAACAGTTTCGCTACCTAGCCTTTGAATCAAAACAAAGCGCATTTTTGTACCTTTCACAAAGCGTGCGCCACTATAGCCCTATTATTTTAGATGCCTTTGCTCGGCAAAATTCCTCTAGTCTTCGAGCGGCACTTGAGCACTCAAAATATCAATGCATCCAAGTATTTTATGCACGTATGAAAACAGGCATTGAGATAATCGTACTGGATGAACACGGTAGCTTATTATGCTTTTCGATGCAGGATGATAATGAGGAAGTTTTTCAAGCATCCATTAGCCAGTTTATTCACGCGGTGATCGAAAAACGTCAACTCAATGAATCTATTGAAGGTAAAGCCTTAACTCTTACCTATTCACTTTACGCCATGAGTTGTAAAAAAGATGGTGGCTATACAGTTAAAGAAGTTAAGCAGATTCCTCAACTTTCGTTTCATGAGGTGCATATTGCAACAAATTACAGTAATAACGAACAGCAGCTTGATGCCAGTATCGACCATACTGTCTTTTCATTTTTTGAGTATGGAGATCAACAACTGGCTGCACTTTCCCACTTTATCCAAAACAATGCAGACATAGGCCTTCATTTACCCATAAAAGTAACAGATATGACCTTATCAGAAGACCCTAATCAGCAGCGTTCTCTGTCTAAGCACACCAATAACACCTTGGAATACTTACGCTTATATGCTCAAGTAGAGGCTAAGTTATCCAACCTAGGATAAGCCTTCACCAATAATTATCACGACAAACCCAAACGGCTATCATCATGATTAATATCGTCAAGTCGCTCGGCTTCACGCAAGGTTTTGATTAAACGTGAATGCTCCGTCGCATTCTGTCCAGAATGAAGATACAGTTTTGTGGCGGCCACTACCTTTTGCCACACCTCAAACCGGTAGTTTAAGTTCAATAATGACTTTGCAATGAAATCTGGGTCTTGGCCCTGCTCACGCATTTCACTCGCTTTAACTAAGGCTTGCTCAAGTTCACTTTCACTAGGTTTTCCCATAACGCCCCCTAAACAATATCTTTTCGTGACTACCCAGCTCCACCGATAGTCCTCCCTACCAAACAAAGCTCGATTACAAATTAAAGTTTAGTTGTTCCTGTATGATGTGCAAATATCACTTTTGTCGATAATTTTATCTATGTAGGTATTTCTTTGAATAGTGTTTATCTTATTATCTGGTTATAATTTCATTTTTAAAGACTGGCATGTACAAACTATGTTTCATCCATGTAAAAACTTGCTCTTATGTACTGGCTTATTAGTACTTATAACCGGCTGCGGACAAAAAGGCCCTTTGTTTTTAACAAAACAGCAAAATCCGGAGCCAGCGCTCTCTGAAAAAACAGGGACAATAGCTAGCACAGCAAATGAAAAAATTGTGGATGAGCTGACTCAACAGCCAGAAGAAGTTAACAACATTAATGCTGAATGAACGACATAACATTGTATTCATTCACCTCAAAATGCGTCGTATTTAAATGGATTACTTTTCGTATAAAAATGATCAGCTCTGCGCTGAAGATGTTCCTTTAGCAAAAATTGCTGAGCAATTTTCAACACCAACTTATGTCTATTCACGTGCCACACTTGAGCGTCATTACCATGCCTATAAAAAGGCCTTTGGCGAGCAAGATAACTTAATTTGTTATGCCGTCAAAGCAAACTCAAATTTAGCAGTGTTGAATATTTTGGCCAAGTTAGGTTCTGGTTTCGACATCGTTTCAATTGGAGAATTAGAGCGCGTATTAAAGGCAGGTGGTGAGCCTGAAAAGATTATATTCTCTGGCGTTGGCAAACAAGCCCATGAGATGAAGCGCGCACTAGAAGTGGGCATCCACTGCTTTAATATTGAGTCGGAAGCTGAGATTTACCGTCTTAATGAAGTAGCGATAAGCTTGGAGAAAGTCGCTGATATTTCTTTAAGAGTTAATCCTGATGTAGATGCGGGTACACACCCTTATATATCAACGGGCTTAAAAGACAATAAGTTTGGTGTCGCGATAGACCAAGCAGTGCGCATTTATTTAGCCGCAAAAGAGCTCGCTGGCTTAAATATTGTGGGTGTAGATTGTCATATTGGCTCTCAGCTAACTGAAACTGCACCGTTTCTAGATGCCTTAGACCGTGTGTTATTACTGGTCGACAAACTAAGCGAGCAGGGTATCGAAATCCAGCATCTGGACCTAGGGGGCGGCTTAGGCGTCACTTATCAAGACGAAACCCCACCAGAGCCCGATGAATACGTGAAAGCATTGATGACACGCTTAGAAGGCCGCCAGCAGAAAATAATTTTAGAGCCGGGACGCTCCATTGCTGCAAATGCAGGCGTATTATTAACACGTGTAGAGTTTTTAAAATGTACTGAAGATAAAAACTTTGCCATTATTGATGCGGCGATGAATGATTTGATCCGCCCTTCTTTATACAGTGCTTGGCAAAATATTTTACCTGTAGAGCAGGGTAAGCAAGGTGAAGAGCGTTGCTATGACTTAGTTGGTCCAGTCTGTGAAACAGGTGACTTTCTGGGAAAAGACCGTAATATGGTACTAGCACCAGACGATTTACTTGCAGTTCGTTCATCGGGTGCCTATGGTTTTGTAATGAGTTCAAACTACAACTCGCGCAACCGACCTGCCGAAATTGTTGTGGATGGTGATAAGATTATTCTTGCTCGTCGAAGAGAGACCATTGAAGATCAATTTGCACTTGAACAGCTATTACCGTAACAAATTAAGTTCATAATAGTTCTCACTTAACAAATATTTTTAGAATTCGCGGCATAAGCAGCTTTGGAAGTAATGATAATGAATAGCATATTCGAGGTTTACAGCCCATGGTTGTGAACTTCACCAAAATGCACGGTTTAGGCAACGATTTTATGGTGGTTGATATGATCAGCCACCACGCTCACTTACGCCCTGAACAAATTCGTCGTTTGGCAGATCGCCATTTAGGTATTGGTTTCGATCAACTATTATTAGTTGAGCCACCCAGTAAGCCGAGTGTCGATTTTCGTTATCGTATATTTAATGCAGACGGCTCTGAAGTGGAACAGTGCGGTAATGGTGCACGTTGCTTTGCTGTCTTTGTGAAAGAAAATAAACTCACTAATAAAGACTGCATTCAAGTTGAAACCATGAAAGGTGACATTGAGCTTAACCTTACGGAAGATGGCCGCGTTCTAGTCAATATGGGCGAACCCGTATTTGAACCGAAAGAGATCCCTTTTATAACAGAAAAAGCAGACAGTGTTTATTCTGTTATAGTCGATCAAGAAACAGTACAACTTTCAGCGGTTTCAATGGGTAACCCCCACGCGGTGATTCAAGTCGATGATGCCAAAGAAGCCCCCGTTGATGTATTGGGCCCATTAATTGAGTCACACGCCCAATTTCCAGAGCGAGTAAACGTCGGCTTTATGGAAATTATACACAAGCGCTTTATTAAACTGCGGGTATTTGAACGCGGTGTCGGCGAAACAATGGCCTGTGGAACAGGCGCCTGTGCTGCCGTTGCGGCTGGCATTGACCGAAATTTGCTGGAGAGCCCTGTCGAGGTAAAACTACCCGGTGGAAACCTCAAAATTGAATGGCAAGGTGCTGGATCCCCTCTACTTATGGAAGGACCTGCTGTCAGTGTTTTTGAAGGAAAGATCCGAATTTAAAAATTAAAAACGCATACACATTCTAATAACTATTAAGCTAAGCGGTAAGAAAATGACAGATCAAGTAATCGCTCCTGGGCAAACCCCAGTAAATGAAGACCAAGTCGTTAGCTATTTAAGAGCAAACCCTGACTTTTTTACTTCACATGAATACCTGTTACATGAACTAAAAATCTCTCATAAAAGCGGCGCCGCAATTTCTCTCGGTGAACGTCAAGTACAAGTATTTAGGGAGCACCGGGATGAACTAAAACAAAAGTTAACTGAACTTATTAGCATCGCTCATGAAAACGATGCTCATTTCGAAAAAAGTAAACAACTACTGCTTAATTTGCTCGAAATAAAAAGTCTAGATGAAATCGAAATTGTTGTGAATGAAACGTTTAAAAATGACCCTAATATTGACTTTAGTAGTATTTTGGTTTTCGGTGCTCAAACAGATTACCCCGTTACCGAAATAAATGTACTAAGCTTAGAAAGCGCTAAAGAACAATTGGGTACCTTATTAGATAGTTCACAAGCCGTATGTGGTGCATTTGAAACAGAAAAAATGAAGTGTTTGTTCCCTTCAGATAATGAAAGCATTGGCTCTGCGGCAATTATTCCCGTCAGAAATGGCGAACTTTTAGGTATTTTTTGTTTAGGGAGCCGAGACCCCGCTTATTTTGATAATAGCATGGGCTCGTTATTCTTATCATATATTAGTGATTTTATGAGCCGGATTTTACCCAATTTATTATTGAATGCTCGCAGCCAAAAAATAACAGACGAAGTGCCCTCATTACTAGAATGAAAAAGTAAGAGGTAGCTTATAAAATATATCTTACTGGCATGAAATAGTCATGCTACAAGCCGGAGAGTTTATGAGTTCAGGCGCTGAGATTAATGAAGAACTGAAACGCTGGAAAGATAAATATTTTGAACAAGGCGAATCTTTTGATGAACAACGAAAGTTCGCAACGGAATATGCCGCGTTATTACAAAGAATCCTCATTCGAGTCAGTCTTGCGGCAGAAAACGTTAGCGAGGCATTAAACCAAGAACTCGCTAGCTTGCGCGCCGCTATTCGTAATGCCAACCCTGAAAATAATGATCTCGAGAAACGACTCAAGCGCATTGATAAGCTTATTCTGAATGCAGACGAGTCCAAACAACAAAATGTGGAAGAAGTCGTCTCAATTATGGGGCGATTAATTGAGCAACTGCAGTCGATAGATATTCCTCGAAAGCAAAAAAGCGCTTTACGTAAGTTATCCAAATCTATCACCAAGGATATCTCAGGTTTTCAAAACTACCCCGGTATTTTATCAGAATATGCCTTACTTCAAGCAGAAATACTCAAAGCGATCGTTTCTCCCATCAAAAAAGAAGCTGGCTTTTTTAGCCGTTTAATGGGCAATGGAACAAACGAAACGATCTCTAACGGCACAAATCAAGCTTCCCCCAATGGCGAGCAAACGGCAGAAGACCTCGAACTAGAAACAGCTGAAGAAACAAGTGAGTCGACCGAACTCGCCCCAGGGTTTACATCAATTGCACGTCATATCAAAGGCACAATAAATAACCTCCTAGATCAACTATCATTTCCTGACAGTGCAAATAGGGAAGTTGCCAAGTTACGTGATCAGATAAAAGTAGAGCTAGTTTGGTACGAGCTAGGGCCAACGTTAGATGATTTAGCTAGCTTAATTATTTCAGTTATTGGTAAAGGTCAGCGTGATTACGAAGCATTTTTAATGCTACTCGATGAGCGACTCGTCCAGGTACAAAAGTTTCTTGATGATAGTCAAAAGTCAGACCAACAATGGCATGGACAAAACATTGAGTTTGACCAAATAATGCGAAAACAAGTGTCGGCGATGTCGCAACAAGTGACCGACGCCAACGATATCGAAGAACTAAAAAAATCGATAACAGGACACTTAGATAATATCTCAACCGCCGTTGATCTCCACTCCAGCGAAGGTGAACAACATGAACATGGTAAAGAAGCCGAAGTAAAAGCATTGCAAGAACGAATTAAATCAATGGAAGAAGAAACCATTCATATTCGGAAACGGCTCAAAGAAGAACGCGGCAAAGCACTTCGAGATTCACTTACCAAGCTGCCTAACCGTGAAGCCTATGATGAACGCATGGAGCTAGAATTAGAACGTTGGAAACGATATAAAAAGCCAACCACATTAGTCGTCGCAGATATCGATTTATTTAAAAACATTAATGACAATTACGGCCATCTTTCAGGCGATAAAGTGCTACAGATTATGGCTAAAGAAATACAAAATCGTATTCGCACAACTGACTTTGTTGCGCGATATGGGGGTGAAGAGTTCGTCATTATTTTACCTGAAACAGACTTGGATACAGCTATTCAAGTTATTGAAAAAACACGTGAAATGATTCATCGCCTGCCTTTTCATTTTCGAGATGAAAATATCAAAATTTCCATGTCATTTGGAGTTGCAGCATTTGATGAGGGTTTGGACCAGAACGCACTCTTTGAACGAGCAGATAAAGCCCTTTATAATGCAAAAGCCAATGGCCGAAACAGAGTAGAGCAATGGCAATCAGATTAACCTTAATAGTAATACGCTCTATTTCAGTTCTCATGATGAGTGCATTTTTAGGGGCCAATTGTTTTGCAAATGAGCCCGTGACTAAATTGCATATTGCGGTTGCCTCAAACTTTAAACAAGTACACCAAGTACTCGCCTCTGAGTTTGAAGCCCTATATTCATCACGCTCAAACACGCCAATCAAAATCATCAGTTCATCCGGCTCGTCAGGTACACTGTTCGCACAAATAAAGCATGGCGCACCGTACGACCTATTTTTATCAGCCGATCAAATGCGTCCCGATACACTAATTAATTTGGGCCTTGCGCTAAAGCAAAGCCGTACGGTTTATGCACAAGGTCAAATAGCACTATGGCAACCTAAATCAACGGACCCCTTCGACATTCATATTTTCAAAACATACATTGGAAAATATACATTAGCCAACCCAAAACTCGCACCGTATGGCGCCGCAAGCCAAGCCATCATGAAAGAATCAGGTTTCTGGCAAGCCAAAGGTCATTCTCGTATTATCGCTCATAATATCGCCACGGCGTTTCAATATGTTGCTTCTGGCTCAATTAAAATGGGTTGGGTCGCTTTTTCACAATTAAAAAACTGGGAACAAAGATTTCCTGTCCCAAAGCATAGTTATTGGTTACCCCCAATAACTGATTACCCTGTCATTCATCAAGTCGCGGTTCAGCTAGTACGCGCGAAAAATAAAACACTCGCGGCAAAATATTTAGAATTTTTATCTGCACCAAAGGCACAAACATTGATAACATCATTTGGCTATTTAAGCCCTACAATATAATTTGAGCGTTTTACTTTAAGGCAACATCACTTTGTTTCTTTCACCGACCGACATTCTTGCACTTACGCTAACCTTCAAATTAGCCCTAGTCACTACTTTGCTGTTACTGCTTATATCAACGCCTTTAGCATGGTTTCTTTCACGCTGGAACAGCCCCTGGCGCGCATTATTTGAGTCGGTGATTGCCTTACCCTTGATTCTTCCGCCAACAGTTTTAGGCTTCTACCTACTCATATTTCTAGCGCCAGACAGTTTTTTGGGTACAAATTGGTATAACTTAACCGGCCATCAACTTGCCTTTAGTTTCACCGGTTTGGTCATTGCCTCAATGATTTATTCACTCCCATTCGTAGTACAGCCTTTACAGCTCGCTTTTGAAAAGATTGACTCTGCAACCCTAGAATGCGCTGAAGTACTTGGCGCTTCAAGCTGGCGACGGTTCACCAGCATTGTTATTCCCAGCACGCGAAATAGCTTCTTACTAGCGAGCGTACTTGGCTTTGCCCACACAATTGGAGAGTTCGGTGTGGTACTAATGATTGGCGGAAATATTCCAGGTGAAACACAAGTATTATCGCTCGTATTATATGATTACGTTGAATCGCTCGATTACGATGCCGCGCATCGTTTAGCAGCTACTTTAGTGTGTTTTTCGGTGGTTATGTTGGTGATTGTTTATAGCTTAAACCGCGGTACGCTACTAAGAAGAAAAGTCACTCGCGCCGCCATGCCAGCAGGGGAGGCTTAAACCATGTTTGAAATAGCACTCTCTGGTAGTTTAAAAAATGCTCTCCCTGCCCAAGCCAACAATACTCAACACGCTTTCACTTATGATTTTAAGCTTTCGCTTACGCACGAAGGTATCACGGCGATATACGGCAGCTCAGGTGAAGGAAAAACCACCTTTCTACGACTCATATCCGGACTCCAGAAATCACATCAAGGCACGCTGATTTTTAAAGGGGACGTTTGGCAAAACGATAAAACCTTCATAAAAACAGAAAACAGACATATTGGTTATGTCTTTCAAGAAAGTAGGCTATTTAACGCTTTAACGGTTGAAGCGAATATTTTATATGGCTTAGGTGGAAAGTGGAAAAAGCTAGCGCCTGAAACGCAAGCCTTAGTGTCTGAAGTCTGTGATCAGATAGGGGTTAGTACTTGGTTAAACCGTTACCCGGAACAACTATCCGGTGGCCAACAACAACGCGTCGCCCTCGCCAGGGCCTTAGTTTGTCGCCCTCAATTGCTATTGCTTGATGAGCCATTTTCCTCGCTAGGAGAACAAGGAAAGTTATCGCTCTTACAGTATGTTGCAAGTTTTACACGTAAACATCAGATTCCTTGCTTGTTTGTGAGCCATTCACGCTTTGAAATCGAAACGCTCGCATCGTATGCCGTGCTACTCAAACAAGGAAAAATTATTGCTCAAGGTGAAGTCTCTGAGTTAGTCACCCGTCTTGATTTAGGCCTATCGCATGAAGAACAATCGACCTCTCTGTTGAAAGCCACTGTACGAGCACATGATCATAACTTTTCATTAACGGAGCTATGCTTAGGTAAGCAAATTGTCTGGGTCCAGCAGGTCGATTCGGCGATTGATCAAGCGGTATCACTTCGCATCTTTGCCAAAGATGTCATCATTAGTACCTTGGAGCCTGTTGAAAGCAGTGTATTAAACCACTTAACAGGTAAGGTGTCTGAAGTTGAATTAACGCAAGCAAGCCGCGTATTATTAGTCATAATCATTGATGAACAAAAAGTATTGGCTCGCATTACTCGCAAGTCTTTAATCAATTTGGGTATCAAAATTGGCCAAAAGGTCTATATTCAATTTAAGTCCGTTGGTTTAGGTGCGATATCAATCAGTAGCTAAAACACGAAAGGCACTCTAAAATAAAGAAAGCGAGTTAGTAGGAGAAACAAACAATGGCACAAGGCGAATATGAATTAGCTTTCTATGGCAAAACTGTCGAAGGCACCTCGCTTGATAAAGTGAAAGAGAATGTTGCCCAATTATTTAAGGCCAGTAGCGAACAAGTAGCCCGCATGTTTACCGGTAATCGTGTCGTTATTCGTAATAAATTGGATGAAGAAACGGCTTTAAAATATATCGTCGCGATGAAAAAACGCGGCGCTGTTTGCCACATAGAACAAATGGGCCAACACGGCGTCGACGTTAATTTGTCTGCCACGCCAAGCACTAGTACAAAGAGCGCACCAGCACCCCAAACAACTTCGCCAGTAGAGTCAGCCTCGCCAAAACCAGCCGAATCTCCAACTCAAGTTCCAACAGCAACACCTACATCTGCACCCAAAACTGAAGCTACAAGTGCTACAGCTACCCCAAAAAAAGTCAAAATGGCAAATCCGAATGCCTTGCCAATTGCTGGTGAAAAAGTTGATGAAATTCTGTCCCATACTCACTTCGAACTCGGTGCCACAGGCGTCCGATTATCAGAAGAACATGACGAAATTTTTCCCGAGCACCATGAATTAGATAAGGTCACACTCGCGCCAACAGGCAGTGACTTAACCGACAAAAAAGAAGAAATTCCCGCCGTCGTACCTGACACCTCACACTTAAGCATTAAGCCGAATTAGCTTACGCACCGTATTTATTGCATTTCATTAGAAGAATTCGCTAACACTATCTAATACATGGAATAAGGATATTTGATGAGGGACTTTTCACTCGATAAACTAGAGCAAGCAGCTCAAATTGTATATCAACACATGCTGCCAACTCATCAATATGTGTGGCCTCAACTATGTGAGCACCTTGATGCTAGCGTTTGGGTAAAACATGAAAACCACACCGCCACTGGTGCTTTTAAAATACGCGGTGGCATTACTTTTCTAGACTGGCTATCTCAAGCTCACCCCGAAGTGAAAGGCATCATCACGGCTACGCGTGGTAATCATGGACAAAGCCAAGCCCGAGCAGCCAAAGCAGTAAACTTAAATGCAAAAATTCTGGTGCCTTTTGGTAATTCAAACGAGAAGAATATTGCGATGCAGTCATTTGGCGCTGAACTCATTGAGTTTGGTCAGGACTTCGAAGCAGCAAAATCTGAAGCCATTCGGCTTGCAACACTAGAAAACCTTCACATCGTGCCACCTTTTCATCCAAAAATTGTATTGGGTGTTGCGTCTTACGCTTTAGAGCTTTTCACCTCAGCACCTGACTTAGACGTAGTTTACGTCCCGATTGGTTGCGGTTCAGGTATTTGCGGCCTCATAAGTGTACGTGATGCACTCGGCCTCAAAACAGAAATTGTCGGCGTCGTTTCAAATCAGGCCGACGCAGCAAAAAAATCATTTGAAGCGGGTAAAATTATAGAAACTTCCACTGCAAATACATTTGCGGATGGTATGGCAGTCAGGTCGCCTATTGAAGAAGCTTTCCATATCTACTCAAAAGGCGCGAGTCGAATTGTCTCAGTGAGTGACAATGAAATAGCACATGCCATGCGCATTTATTTCTCCTGCACACACAATGTAGCAGAAGGAGCTGGTGCCGCGCCTTTAGCTGCCGCTCTTCAAGAAAAAGATGCCATTAAAGACAAAAAAATAGGTCTTATTTTAACGGGAGGAAATATCGATACCGATAAGTTTGCCATGATACTCAAAGGCGATACGCCTGCAATCTAGCCGCTTGATTACAAAGCTCAGCTTAAGTAACATATTGCGATTCCTCATAGTTAACCGATTATCTCTGTAGGCTACTCACTATTTATAATCATGAGGTACAGTATATTCTAAAAAAATTAACCTCATCATCGTTGGCTTTGTTCAGATTTCAGTCTATTTTCTAGATGCTTTTTCATATAGCTTTGTTATAGTCCCACGATAGAAAACTACTTAACTAGGGATCGCTCATCACTGAGAGCGAATTAAAAGGACGTTTAACAATGAAACTGAGTTTAGCCTTAACGATATTACTCTTCGCTAGCATTTCCTCTACTGCTTCCGCAGAGATCTTTCAATGTAAGCAAAAAGACGGACGAACCTCTTTTAGCAATACACCTTGTCCTAGCCAAGTAGTCGATGGTACTTCCGAAACTCACGTCCTTTGGCGAAAGATGAATTCATTAGTGAAAGAAGGGGCCGAAATTAGCACTAATATGGGGCCAGATTATTACTCTATTTTAGAGTGTAATGAAAAGTCTGCAGCGTTTAACCTCAAAGTAGATGAAGCAAATAAAACATTGAACAAGTTATCACCTACTACGCATAAAAAAATGTATGTGGCGATGGAATCTCTCCGTGAATGTGGTAGCTGTAGAGCTTCTTCTTCCACATACTGCAAAAAAGCATCTACGAATTTAATGGCTGAGACAAAAACATTAGCCTCTTTATCACGCTAAACTACAGTGGCATTAATCTGATGCGACAGGCGACATAAGATTAAGATCTGATATAAAAATAATTTATTTTTATATCTAATTTTTCTGATTATTTTGACGTATTAATAAGTAGATGCTTGTTCCGTTATTTCTCTAATCTGTAGACTAATAAAAGTATTTGCACTACCTCTAGCTGCAATTTTACTATCACATTTAAGCGATAGAAATAAAAACACTTCAACCTCTCTTGACTTAATAAAGTTGAATTTTCTCTTTAATACTATCTCTTAAATCTATGATGGTCGCATTCCAGTCATCAAATACATCTTTAAAAAAAAGTTTCATAACAGGATGAAATCCACCCATATATTTGTCTGAGTGGAACCATTTTAAGTCTCTAATTGCAAAGACAAAAGTAGGAATACCTAAGGCAGATGAAAGCTCTGAAAGTGATGTTGCAGAAGAAACGACTAAGTCTACATTTGATAAGATAGCAGCTAGCTCTGCCTGATCATCCTTTAAATTAAGTCCAATACTAGTTTGAACTTTATCCAAAGATACAATATCTAAGCCCTGACTTTCTAAATATGATATTTCTTGGTCTGTTGCACCGTATTGTAAATTTACAAGCTTAACATCTAAGCCTTTAAATATATCTGCTACCTGAGTTATATCAAGATACCAATCGTTACGCCCTATGATTAGTTTTACACTTCGCCAGCAAATACCAATAACCGGTTTAGACTCATCAATTAAATATATTTTCCAGAAAGCTTCTCTATCTCTATCAGCTTGTAAGTATTTAATTTGATCAGAATTAATAATAGTTTTTGATGTCTCTGTTTGTCTTTCAATAATCGTACTGTAATAAGAAACTCCCAAACTACCTATAGACATGGTGAAGTCAATTTTCAAATCATTTAATATTTGTTTATTTACTTTTTTATTGGTAAGGCAAGTTATGCCATCAAATGTAGAATTTATTAGAGGATAAAGTCGTTCATCAAGGTAAACATATATTTTTTTTGCTTCGTTAAGCAAGGAGTGGATAAAGAAAAGATATCTAATTTGATCTCCAATACCTTGTTCATGCAAAAGCAAAACCGTCTTGTCTTTTAAAGACTGACCTTTCCAGCTCTCAACGCCAGGTTGCTGAAAAAGAAGCTCAATCTCATGAGTGAGAGACCTATTCTCATTTAATTCAAATGCTTCCTTCCATTTTCCAATTGAGAAATAAAGGAGCCCGAGTGAAAAAAAAGAAGGGTAATGATTTTCATCAATTAGACTTTTAAATAAGGGTTCAGCTTGGTTTTTTTGATCTGTCTTGTCAAAAATCATAGCCTGATAATATCGAACAGCCTTATGATTAGGATTCAATTGTTTTGCTATATCAAGTACATCTTGAGCTTCTTTATATAAATGTCTTCCGTAGATGCATACTGCCTTCCTAATATTGCCCTCAAAGATATCACCTCCTTGAATTAAAAATTCATCGAAGACCGTCTCAGCATCTAACCATTGATCCTGTTTTTGTAAACAAAGTCCTAAGTTTAATATAGATGAAGTGTTTGTAGGCTGGCAGGATATAGACCTTCTATAAGAATTTTCAGCTAGATCAAATTTACCATGTTCTTCATATAACTTAGCAATGTTATAGAAAACCGTTGAAGACTTAGAGTTCAGCTTTAATGCATCTCTAAATGCCTGTAAAGACTCTTTATACTTTCCTTTTTGAGAATAAGTTAAACCTAAAAGATTATATACTTGTTCGGTTTTAACTTTTAACTTAATTAGTTTTCTTAGGGCTTTAATGCAATCATCAAAACGCTTATGAGAGAAGCTCTCATAAGCGCCTTTAAACAGCTGTTGATCATCTGGCGACATACGAGACTCTATTTAGGTTTGCATCATAACCAAAGATTTTATCCTTAAGCCTATAATTTGTAAACATGGGTTCACAAGTCAGCACACTGAAAATATCATACCCCGCAACCTTATGATAAAGTCCAACACGTTCAATACCTCATAAAAATAACCGTACAAACACGAAGGTGACTCATGATTAAAATACCCGATAATGAGCAAGCATACGAGTATGAAAACGCATTTTATCTCACCAGTAAACCAGGAAGACTGGGTAAACTGCTGGCTCATTATGAGCTTTATACAATGTCGCTTGATATTCCAGGCGTGATGGTTGAGTGTGGTATTTTTAAAGGCGCTTCTTTCTCTCGCTTTGCGATGATGCGTAGTTTATTAGAACATCAGGAAACCCGAAAGATCGTAGGGTTTGATATTTTTGGAAAATTCCCCCAAACAAACTTTGAGGATGACAAAAATAAACTGGATCTTTTTATAGAACAAGCTGGCGATGAGAGTATTTCGCAAGAGCAGCTTATTCAATCGTTACAAGATAAAGACTGCCATAAAAACATTGAGCTTATTGCCGGTGATATTTGTGAAACAGCCCCTCAATACATTCAAGACAACCCGGAACTTAAAATTTCTTTGCTCAACCTTGACGTTGACATATATGAGCCTAATGTCGCCATTTTAGACAACCTCTTCCCAAAAATTTCAATTGGGGGCGTGCTTATCTTAGATGATTACGGTATTTTTCCTGGGGCCACTAAAGCCATTGATGATTATTTTAAACATCGACCCGAAAAAGTTCATAAATTACCCTTTGCCCACTCTCCATCTTATATTATCAAAGAAAAAGAATTGAAAAAAACATTTTAGAGAAGCATTCCATACAAAAATAAACTAGCGCCATATTGGCGCTAACATTGAGATGAAAAACCTAAAAATAGCCATTTTTATCTAGAATCTCACCAACAGGTTTATTCAACGTAATATCTTGCAAAATATTATTTTCTTGCTGAATAACTTTTAGGGCTTCTCTAATCACTTTTTCTTCGTAAGCCCTTGGAATCACGACAACGCCTTCTGAGTCTGCAAAAATTAAGTCACCGGGGTTTACGGTAATGCCTTTAACACTAATAGGCTGATTAATACTTTCAACCGTCCCTTTACCTTTCACATCTTTTGCGGTGGTGCCCCTAGCAAATACAGGAAAGTCTAAATCTAGCACTTCTTTGCTATCGCGTGTGTGTCCGTCAACAATCGCACCCACAGCACCTTGGCGTATGGCTAAATTCGCATTTAAATTACCAAAATACGCATATTCAGGCGTTTCATTTTGTACAATAATAACGTCGCCCGGAATAATAGTTCTATAAGAGTTAAGTGCATCGTATATACCGGTATAGTCCTCCCCCTCTTTGAGCTTTCTTAAGTGCAGGGTTTTTGCTCTTCCCAAAACTTTTTTAACGGGTATATTAGGCAATAAACCCTGTATATAGCCTGTTAAACCTAGCTCATCAAACACGTCAGATAAAATGGGACTACTTAATATTTTAGATAAATTTCTAAAGTGCTCTCTTTCTTTTTCACGTTTTCCGGCCATCAGAAAATTAGCCATTTCAAACTCTTCTGGGTAATTCACATCAACGGCTTCAGTCGGTGTTACTTCTAACAAATAAGGTTTCTGTCCTATTCGCCTACCCGTTAATTCAATAGCCTTCTTGGTGATGCAATATAGCCCCATGGTTTCAATTTTAAGGTCTGGCAAATCGACACTGTTAGGAATGGCATTAATATCATAGTTTGCTCCGTCCTCACCCCAAGTATACTGCTTTTCTTTTTTTACTAAAGTAACGGAGTCATAGTTATCATTTTGCTGCAATATCTCTACTGATTTTTTGATCGTACTTATTTCTAGAAAGGGGCTCGTGCATAGCACTTGAAGATAAAGATCTGCATCAACTTGCTTCACTTGATTCAACAACAGTTGATTCCCATCTGTTTTATTACTGGCTAACGCTGGATCTCGCATAAGAATATTGCAACCGGTATAAGCGGCTATATTAGCAATGTGCTCACTTTCTGTATCAATATAAACGCCATCAATAAAATCACAATCCATCAGTTTTTCTAAGGTATGTAAAAACAAAGGTTTACCATCTAGTAGCTTTGTATTTTTGTTTTCAATTCTAGAACTAGTTCCTTTAACAGGTAAGAAGGCGACAACTTTCATATTTAAACATCCAAATCAGTTAATTTAGGTAAGTGCTCTAATATTAATTAGGTATCAGATACATGTATTTTATAAAACATTGCTAGAGCGAATATGGTTAATCGTGCGAATAAAATTTTAAATTAGTACTTAAGTTTGAGTTTCATATCATTTATTTCAATTTCTCTAATATTATGTAAAGAGGCCTAATCAAATATGCTTTCAACTATATTACCTGCTTTCTGTAAAATGCAATGAACGCACTTCAATAAAATTTGAAATAGAAAGAAATTATTTGGAATAATTGATGTACACATGGTGAGTTATAAGACTGAGTCCAATTGCCAGCATTGGAGTAGCAAAGCAAATTTCCCTTTCTTCACTTTTAAACAGAGTTAATAGTTCGATGCAACCAACTATGTAAAAGTGGCACACCGTAAACTTTTGGTTAATATTAATCGCCGTGATCTTCACACTACCACACAAGCACTTTGATGGCTCTGAATTCAATGCTCAACCTCTCTATAACCTTACTATTTATACAACTCCATACTTTGAAAGCCACTTAGCTCCGTTTATGCTTAATTATCATTATTAAGATCGGGCCAAAATTAGACGCAGAAGCCACACTAGAAAACATCATCATTAGCATTGCAACGAATGAGTGTTTCACGCTCATTGAAATTCCGAGCCTCTTTTTAAGATTGCTGTTTTTTATGTATATTTTAATCGCCACGCTTCGAAGCCACCATCCATGCTAAAGACTTCACTAAAGCCTTGAGAAGCAAAGTAATCAGCGGCACCTTTGCTTGAGTTACCGTGATAACAATAGACAATCAAAGGGTGTTCCTTATTCGCATTCGATAGGAATGTATCAACATTTTCTTGAGCAATGTTCACAGCATTAGGGATATTTGCTTCATTAAATGACCGGCCATCCCGCACGTCGGCCAAAGTCACTTCGCCTTGGTCAATCAGTTCTTTTGCTTCATCAATTGATATGCATTTATAAGACATACTTTCCTCTGAGCACTAATACTCTTCAACAATCACACTCTCACCATTAAGAATGAGCGGTTCACTAGAAAAAATAGTTAGCCTTTGAGACTAATATCCTCAATGAGTTTCACCGTTTTAATCTCTGAGCGTTCAATAATTTTTACAATCGCAGACTGTATGACCTCATCTTCTCGTACATCGGTTTTTCCAGGGAAGCGCTGCTCCATCGGTGCCGCACCGTCCTCAGCCACAAACGTCACCACAACCTCGTCAGCGATATCTTTACTTTGGCCCAAATAGGCAATAGATATTTCTGGGTAACCTTGAAACCCCATTTTTACTTTTTTGGCAATTCTCTTTTTAGCTTTATCTAAATTCATCGTCATTTCTCGTAATAAGTAAAGCGCCTAATTAGACTCAGGCGGTATAGAAAGGTCGGACCATACTGCAAATTCATTGCCGCTGGGTTCTTTAAAGTGAAAACGGCGCCCACCAGGGAAGGTGAATATATCTTTTATAATTTCACCACCGGATTGCTGCACTTTCAACAAGGTTTCTTCTAGATTATGACTGTAAAAAACGATCAATGCAGCACCATTATCGGTGCATGAGGCCTGATGAGATTTAAAAAAACCGCCATCTAGCCCCTCCCCACTAAAGGCAGAATATTCAGAGCCAAAATCGACAAATGACCAAGCAAAAGCAGATTCAAAAAATGCCTTCGTTGCCAATAAATTTACTGACGGATACTCAACATAATTTATTTTTTCATGCTTATTCATTATGTACGCTCATAACTACTTATCATTTGCTAAATTGTAGTTTTAAAGGATTTCTCAAAGCACTTTATAAGCCATACGTTAAAAAAGATATAGCCGAATGGTACTAACTTAAGCCCTAAATTCTTAAAAGTAAGCTACGATGAGGTACGCAAACACCAATTTAGAAACAATACCCACAAATTGATTAAAGAACATACCTAATATAATGGTAAGGATTCCATGATGATTAAAGCTTACGCAGCAAATAAAGCAGGTGGTCAATTAGAGAGCTTCGAATACGATCCAGGTCCTATAGCGGGAGATGATGTTGAAATAAACGTTGAATCCTGTGGTATCTGCCATAGTGATTTAAGCATGCTCGACAACGAATGGGGCTTCACACAATACCCTTTTGTACCCGGTCATGAAGTGATCGGTACTATTGCAGCAGTAGGAGCGCGCGTCACCTCTTTGAAGGTTGGCGAGCGCGTAGGCTTAGGTTGGCATGCTGGCTACTGTATGTCGTGCCAAACCTGTCATTCAGGCGACCATAACCTCTGCTCCGATGCGCAACCAACCATTGCTGGCCGACACGGGGGCTTTGCCGATAAAGTACGTGCCCAAGCTGCGGCGGTGGTGGCGCTACCGAGCGAACTGAACCCAAAATCTGCCGGCCCTATGTTTTGTGGCGGCATTACCGTCTTTAACCCCTTGGTTCAATTTGATATCAAACCGACATCAAAAGTCGGTGTAATTGGCATTGGCGGGTTAGGGCATATTGCCTTGCAGTTTCTAAATGCTTGGGGCTGTGAGGTAACGGCCTTTACATCAAGTAAAAACAAAAAAACTGAGGCACTAGAAATGGGCGCTCACTCAGTGCTCGATAGTAGCAGCCAACAAGCACTCGAAGCGGCCGCGGGTCGCTTTGATTTTATCATCTCCACTGTGAACGTAAAACTTGACTGGAATGCCTATGTCGCAACGTTAGCACCTAAAGGTAGGCTTCACTTTGTCGGCGCAACCTTAGCACCTTTAGATATCGGAGTATTCCCACTCATTGGTGGACAACGATCAATTTCTGGCTCTCCTGTAGGAAGCCCTGCCGTGATCAAAACGATGCTAGACTTCGCGGCTCATCATAAAATTGAACCCATCACGGAATATTTTCGTTTTGATCAAGTCAATGAAGCGATACAACGTTTACGAGATGGTAAAGCACACTACCGGATTGTATTAAGCAATGAGTAAACGTTAAGTTCTGTTTAAAAAACCTAGCGGATGCACACAAACATTCATCTTTAAGATAATCTAGCCGTATGTGTGTATCCCACTTATAATTTAAAACGCACTCAGTGTAACCAGCAGTTTCTCATGCTCAACTGTGACTGACTTTAACGCAGCTTTTGCCAGCGTATGCTTTATATTGTCATCTTTGAATTTATAAACGGGGTAAACTGACATCGCTTTCGTTATCGCGAGTTGGGTAATCTCTTTGATTTTTGGTATGAATTTTTTCGCTACATTATCAACCTCTATGCTAACAATGGTCGGGTCTCGAAAATAGAATTCACCTTTTTGCGCATTATAGTTCAGAGTGCCCGTTATATTTGCGCGTCCAGAACCTTTGAGACTACCGAGTGCGATCACTTTGATATTGGTGAATATACCAATTTCGTTGCTTTCTTTGATGAGATCCACCGTTGGTTCAAATACGGTCACTGTCACAAACATATTTTTCTTTGTCATCGGCATCATCGCTGACACTCTTTCTTGTAGCTCGCTTTCACTAATTTCTAAAGTGTATGAAAAAGCGAAACTTGACTGCGCCATCGCTAATAATGCGATAACAAGTAAGGTAGCGAGTAAAATTTTCATTAGGCTAGTTTTGGTCCAATCTGAAACATTGTATCTTTTTCGCGAAATAAGAATAGCATTAAACATGCCGCCAACATTGGCCAAGCTGCGAAGAACAATAAATTTGGACCTTCGAATGGCGATAGATATTGGCCAAAAGACGATAGGGTAGAAACAGTATGAAGCGCCAATACGGCACCATAAGTAAATTTCTTTTTAAACCCAAAGAAAAAGAACACTAACAAGGCCAGCTCAGCAATACCAATTGCTGTAATCACCAAGGTTTCTAAGCCTGGGATGAAATAAAATTTCTCGTATACTTTCGCAGCATGAGCAGGGTTAATAAATTTATCTAGGGTCCACACCAGCATCACTAAAAATACGGTCATTCTAAGAAACAGCATTGAGATTTTGAATTTTTTATCGTCATTCATTAAACTATCCTCATTTTTGCTTATGTGGAAGTGCTCTTAGTACATCATGGTACTTTCATAATATTTCAAAAGCTGGAAGATCACGAACAACTTACATTTGCTGGTTAGAGATTTATAATAATTAACTCACTCGCTTCCAATTAAATGAAAGCAAGTGACAAAGGCTGGTATAACTATTTAGCCTTTTGGTGTTTCAACCACTTTTACAGCGACTGTTTGAGTCGTGCTAATGATCACGGCATCCCCTACGCTAGAACGCTTTAGGTTCTCAGGGTTCATCGCTTTAAACTCTTTTACCATGCCATTTGCATCTTTTAGTTTAAAGGTGTTGGCTTCAATATTGATCGCTTCTACTTTCAACACTGCAATATTCGTTTCACCCATCGCTGCGCCAGGCTTTTGCCCTTCTTCAGCACGAACTGCTGCAACAATACTACCTTGAGCCGCTTCAACACCTTGGCCGTCAACCACTTCAATGGTGACATTCTGAAAATAGGTAATCGTAAGTTCGTCACCCACTTCAACTTGGTCTAAGTTACGCGCTTCGTCGCTAACCAAAACGGTATGCTCTTCGCCTTCCTGACCTACCAATGTAACTACGCGAGTATCTTGATTGATAGCCTTAACAGATGCCGTCACAACAACTTCACTAGTTGTCGCTAAAAATGGCTTTTCATCACCAGTTGTTTCGACCACTTCAACTGCAACATCGACTGCTGGCTCTGCGGTTACAGCTGGCTGTGTTTCTGCCACAGGTTGCACTTCAACGGTTGCAGCTATTTTATTGCTTTCTTCTTTATCTTCGTTACAACCGGCTAAAAAAACCATGGCACAAGCCAAAGTAACGCCACCAAGTTTGGCTAATTTATTCATTATTTTACCCTTATTATTCAAATTAGAATTTGCCGCTAAGTTAATTAGCCACGCCATTAAGCCACAAGACTCTTAATAATTCATTTTATTTACTTAATCTCACTAAAATGTAATAACGGACTGACATTATAAATTAAACTTGATTATCAAGTAGTATTGACTGCTGCTTAATCAATTCATCAGATATAGCTTTCACCTCATTGATTAATGCTATCGAAGATCAATTATTAACAGCAACATGTTACAAAAAATTCTTATTGCCACTAAGTAATTTAACTTAATCACTAGCGTATTCACCCCACCAGCGAATATTGCTCGAGATCAGGTCAACGCTTTCAAGCGGGTCTGCATTCAATAGGTAAGGTTCACCGATAACGGGCGTGAGTAGCTTAATATTTTGAATTTTAGAAAGGCTAGTTATCTTAGCTAAAGGCTCATACCATGGGTGAAAAGCCAGATCAAAGGTACTGTTGTGTACAGGCATGAGTACGCTCCCTTTTAGGTCCTGGTGTGCTTGTATGGTTTCTGCTGGCGACATGTGTTCTTTAGACCAACTTTCATCGTAGGCGCCGTTTTCCATAATCGTGAGATCAAAGGGTCCATATTTTTCACCAATTTGATTGAAAATGTCAGAATAACCACCATCGCCACTAAAGAATATACTAGTAGATTTGTATTCAACTACCCAAGAACTCCATAATGCTTTGTTTTGGTCAAATAATATCCGCCCTGATATATGGTTCGCAGGCGTGGCGGTGAGTGTTAGTTCACCGAATGTTTTACTTTCCCACCAATCTAGCTCTGTTATTTTATCTGGATGAACTCCCCAATCGACTAAATTCTGGCCATTTCCCAAAGGCACAACAAAATATTTAACCTTAGGGTGTAGCGCGCTAATTGTTTGTGCATCCAAATGGTCATAATGATTATGAGAAATCAGCACACCGGTTATTTCAGGTAAATCATCTATAGAAATAGGGACATCATGCAACCTGCTAACCCCCATAAAATAAACAGGACCCAGACTTTCTGAAAATACCGGATCGGTTAGCCAAAACTCTCCATTTATTTTAAGTAGTACTGTTGAATGGCCCAGTCTGACGACACTCAGCTTACTATCAGGCAATGCCTCAAGCTGATTTTTCGTTAGTATTGATGTGGGTATTGGTTTAATTGGAACTTGGTCGTATTGAGTTTCAAACAAATAACGCTGAGTGATATTTACGATCTCCCTCCAACTAGGTAATGCAACCGCAGGGTGAGTGTGAATGTCGTCTTTATATTGAAATGATTCGTTTTGTTGAACATTAAATCGAGCTGTTTGTGAGCAGCCAGCCAGTATAAGAACAATCAGTACTATTTTTTTTATTCTCATGATGGCCCTTTTACACATTGTGTTATGGATTGTGAATCATAATGTAAGTCGCTAGACGTCTAATTAATTTACAGCCATACTCAAGTATACCCACAAAGTAGTATCTAAGTTATTTGCAAAAAATGACGTAACAAGCTTTAACATAACAACAGTGAATCGTTAATTATCTATTTACACATTTCTTTTAATATAAAGAATCATATGATAAAAATAAAACGAAGTAATATCTTAGTTTGGTCTCTATCATTACAAATATTGGTTTGTTTTTCTGCCAAAATATTTGCGACTGAAACAGTGCTGATCAATAACTCTCTTTCTACCCAAGACTCTCGCTACACTTATCCTAAAAAATTACTTCAACGAATTCTAGATGTCACTGAAACAGAATTTCAAACTTCAGTAGTAAAAGCCACTAACAATGTTATGACAAGAGCCCGCGTACTAAGAGAGCTTGAGCGAGGATTGAACATACACGTTATGGCTGAGGCACCAAAGCCTGAATGGAATACTCGCTTGTTAAGTATCCGTATTCCGATTCGTAAGGGTATTCAAGGTTACCGCTTATTTTTAATTAAAAAACGCGACCAAGCTCGTTTAAATGCGATATCTTCTTTTGATGTCTTCAAAAATCTCCCTACGGGCTCCGGTATAGGGTGGTCCACTACGCGAGTACTTAAAGACCATAAATTCAATGTCATTACCGGAACGAATTACGAAGGTTTATTTGGCATGTTAATGCTAGACCGCTTTACAACCTTTGGTCGTGGTATCAATGAAGCTTTTGATGAATTAGCTCAGCATGGAGAGCAACACCCAGAACTAACTATCGATGAGAAATTTTTATTATTTATACCGCTCCCTACCTATTTTTTCGTGTCACCTAAAAAACCTGAACTTCGTGACAGAATTGAGATAGGATTAAAACAACTGATTCATACCGGTGAGTTTGAAGCTATATTTCACGAAGAATTCGGTGCATTAATACATAAAGCTAACTTAGCTAGTAGAACAGCATTCAGAATTTCAAACCCGAACCTTACGAAAGATGACCCTGTAAATAACGAAGCTTATTGGTTTAACCCTAAGCAATATCACTCAACTCATTAACTTCATACAAGCGATAACTCACCTGTCCTGCCACTTTTTCTTTTAACAACGTCCAATGAGCCGGAATTGTTAAATCATTGCGCTCCTGTTCAAGCTCAAGATAGACCAAAGCACCTTTTTGTAATAACGGGTTATTACTAAGCAATTCAATACATTCATCTAACAGACCCTGCCGAAAAGGAGGATCTAGGAAAACCAAATCATAAGTAGAGTCTTTCGCTAAACTTTGCTTTAACCATTCAATCGCATCGGCGTGTATTACTTCAGTATTAGCATTACCTTGTTTATCCAGTAAATTAATATTATCTCGTATTGCCTGTGCAGCAGAACGATCTCGCTCTATTGCTGTTAGTCGCGCGGCCCCTCGCGACATGGCCTCAAAACCTAAAGAACCACTACCCGCAAATAAATCCAACGCCCTCGCGCCATCAATATTGCTCGCCAACCAATTAAAAACTGTTTCTTTTACGCGGTCAGTGGTGGGTCGCAAACCATCAATACTGGGAAAGCTCAAACGTCGGCTCCCCCACGTTCCACCAATAACACGAAATGAACCAGTCGCATTTTTTTTAGATGAATGACTTTTATTAGATCGTGATCGCATGTTAGTTCTCTGTAGTTTCATCGTAAATACGCTTTTCTGACAAGGAATTATGCCGTCAAGATAGAAAAATAGCGCGTTTCGTGATAAATATGTTCGCTTGAATCGCAGTATTTTAACTTTGCCGAAGAAAGTATCAATGTCAGCGTTAAAATCTGTATGAAAAAACTCTCTACTTAAGTTACTCAGCCTTATGCAAACAGACATTCTATTTTCAGTTATTGCACTTGCAATCATTACGCTCGTCATTACTTTTGATCTGATCCGAGCCAAACAAGGCCGTTCCAAACCTAACAAGGTTGAACAGAAGTCACATTCAAGCGCTAGTGCCGTTCATGCGCTTAAACAAGTTCAGACTGATCTTAACGCGACACAAGCCCTCTCTGAAACCACAACTAAGCAAACTCCCAAGAACCTTCTAGGTCGTATGAAGCAAGGCCTAGGACGAACGCGTGGCCAACTTACCGATGGTCTCAGCCAAATTTTCTTAGGTAAAAAGCAAATCGATGAAGAATTGCTTGAAGACATTGAAACACAATTACTCACGGCCGATATTGGTATTGAGGCCACGGCTCAACTAATTCAAAGCATTACTGAAAAATCAGAACGTAATGAATTGAAAGATGCGGCCAGTGTTTACACACTGTTAAAGCAGGAACTGAGCGATTTACTTAATTCGAGCCAAGCACCTCTAGAGATTGATACTCAGAACCAACCTTTTGTTATTTTAGTCGTCGGCGTTAATGGCGTAGGTAAAACAACGACGATTGGTAAGATGGCTAAGCGCTTTCAAAACCAAGGAAAGTCAGTAATGTTAGCCGCTGGCGATACTTTTAGAGCGGCTGCGGTTGAACAACTCCAAGTTTGGGGAGAACGAAATAATGTACCGGTTGTAGCACAACATACTGGCGCTGATAGTGCTTCTGTAATTTTTGATGCTATCGAGTCAGCTAAAGCAAAAGGGATTGATATTGTCATTGCTGATACCGCTGGTCGACTTCAAAATAAAGACAACTTAATGAATGAACTTGAAAAAGTTGTGCGCGTGATGCGTAAAGTCGATGATTCAGCACCTCATGAAGTGATGTTAGTACTTGATGCCTGTACCGGCCAAAATGCACTAACACAAGCACAGGTTTTCCAAAAAGCTGTCGGGGTAACTGGTATCAGCTTAACGAAGCTGGACGGTACAGCGAAAGGCGGAGTCATTTTTGCCATCGCAAAACAGCTAAATCTTCCCATAAGATTTATTGGTGTCGGTGAGCAAATTGATGACTTACGGCCCTTTAAGTCTGATGAGTTTGTATCCGCGCTGTTTGACGAGTCGTAAGCTTGATACATCGATTATTTGAAGAACATTAAATGGCCAATACCCATAATAAAAACGCTAGCGTGACTGAGCTGACTTGATATGATCGAATTCCAAAATGTAATGAAACGTTACCAAGATGGTTATGAAGCACTTCAAGATGTTTCTTTTTCAATGGATCGAGGTGAAATGGCCTTTTTAACCGGCCATTCTGGTGCCGGAAAAAGCACCTTATTAAAGCTCATCATGTTAATGGAGCGAACCACTAAAGGCCATGTAATCGTAGGTGATCAGAATTTATCTAAGATTCATAAACGCCAAATCCCTTATTTCCGTCGTCACGTAGGCGTTGTCTTTCAAAATCACCGCTTACTTTATGATCGTAGTATTTTTGATAATGTTGCATTACCCCTAGAAATTTCGGGAGTCAATCCACGTGAAATTGGTCGCCGAGTACGCGCTGCACTCGATAAGGTTGGTTTACTATCAAAAGAGAAGCTTAGCCCTATCCAACTTTCTGGTGGTGAGCAGCAACGTGTAGGCATCGCTCGTGCAGTCGTTAATAAGCCACCCGTACTGCTAGCGGATGAACCTACCGGAAACTTAGACCCCGAATTGTCTGAAGAAATTATGACCTTATTTTCTCAGTTCAACCAAGTGGGTGTGACAGTGCTAATTGCGAGTCATGACTTAGCCTTAATTAGCCACATGGCACATCGCGTGATTGAAATTAATGATGGTCGGATGGTGCATCATGCGTAAACCTACAGATACTGCTAAAAAAGTGAGTGCCACGGGCGCCAAAACAAACGATAAACCCAATGCTTTAAGCAGTTACTTCAGTCATCACAAAAAAACATATAAAACGACATTCAAACAATTACTTGAACAACCCTTGGCCTCATTTTTTACCTGCGCAGTTATTGGTATTGCGTTTGTACTCCCCGCCTTGCTCGCTATTTTATTAAATAATATTCAGTCGGTTCAACATAACTGGGATGGTTCAGCCCAAATTACGCTCTTCCTTAAAAAAGGTGTACCGGCACTTGATGGTAAAATTCTTTCAGAAACGATTGCTAAAAAGCCGAGTATTACCTCGAGTCACTTTGTCGACAACGATACGGCTTTGGAAGAGTTCAAAGAACGCTTTCAGCTTCAGGATGCCGTGGACTATTTAGATGAAAACCCGCTTCCCCACGTTATTCTTGTTCAACCTGACAAATCCTTAAAAAGCATTGAACACATTGAACAAATTAAAAGTAGCTTATTAAAGTTTCCTGAAGTAGACGGCGCCCTCTTAGATGTAATGTGGGTACAACGCTTAAATTCTATTACAGAGCTTTTACAACGTGCCACATGGGTGATCGCACTCATGCTAGGTGCCGCCGTTATTTTAATTCTGGGCAATACGATTCGTTTATTTATTGAAAACCGAAAAGAAGAAATTGCGGTCGTAAAGCTCGTGGGTGGAACCAATGCGTTTGTGCGCCGACCATTTTTATATATGGGCGTATTTTTTGGTTTGGGCGGTAGTATAGTTGCTTGGATTTTGATCAATTTAACACTTTATATGCTAAACGGCCCCATTCAAGACCTAGCACATTCATATCAAAGCTCTTTTAACTTGTCAGGTTTTAGTTTTGAATCTACACTTTTGTTAATTATTCTTGGCATGGGCCTTGGTTGGTTTGGCGCATGGCTGTCAGTACGTAAACATCTTGATGACATAGAACCCACCTAATATTTTATTAGCACTGAAGTTTAAAGCATATTGATAGGCTTTAATGTGCTAAAAGAGGTCGGATTTTATTTCCCTATCACCCAAGAATATATTAATATTGATTAATATATAGCCAATTTTGTTAATTGAACTTATTCTGCTCTTGTCGGTCTGAGTTTATGAGTGCTAAAATCTAAAACACATTTTTATTGGAGAGTCATTTATGGGTACAAGCTTACAGCCAGTCGATATGTTGGTTCCAGGCGCAAATCTGGAGTCTTATATTCAGGCCGTGAATGGTATCCCTATTTTAACGGTTGATGAAGAGAAAGGCTTAGCGGATCGTCTACACGATGAAAACGATCTGGAAGCTGCACGACACATGGTTATGTCTCATCTTCGCTTTGTTATTCATGTTGCTAAAAGCTACTCAGGTTATGGCCTTGCACAGGCCGACCTGATTCAAGAAGGCAATGTTGGATTAATGAAGGCGGTTAAGCGTTTCAACCCTGAATTTGGGGTGCGTTTAGTTTCTTTTGCCGTACATTGGATCAAAGCCGAAATTCATGAATTTATTCTAAAAAACTGGCGAATTGTTAAGATCGCGACCACTAAAGCACAACGTAAAATGTTTTTTAATTTACGTAGTTCAAAAAAGCGTTTAGCTTGGTTTACACATGCTGAAGTACTTTCGGTTGCTGAAAACTTAGGTGTTGAACCTAAAGTTGTTCGTGAAATGGAAGGGCGCCTAAGTGCACACGATACGGCCTTCGATATGGGCGCTGACGATGACGATGATTCTGCATATCAGGCACCCGCAAATTATTTAGAAGACCACAGTCAAGATCCAGCACTCAATGTGGAGCGGCTTAATGCGACTAAAGACGCAAACACTCGCTTACATAGTGCATTAAAAACACTTGATGAAAGAAGTTTTGATATTCTTCTCAAGCGTTGGTTGACTGAAAATAAATCAACCTTGCATGACTTGGCAGCCGAGTACGGTGTTTCTGCTGAGCGTATTCGACAGCTAGAAAAAAATGCAATGAAAAAAGTAAAAGCGCTTATCGAAGCTTAAGCTTTATTGTCTACACATTAAAACCGCCTAATCTGGCGGTTTTTTTATATCTATAATTTAGTATTCATTAGGTCATATTAACCGTCGTAAGGAGAAAATCGAGTGAGAATCGCATTCATTGGCATTGGTTTAATGGGCCGCCCTATGGTAACTCGTCTACTCGATGCGGGCTATGAAATGAATTTATGGAATCGTAGTTCAGAAAAATCAGCAATATTTTCTGAACGTGCCACTATTGCTGACCAGCCCACTATGGCACTTAAAAATGCCGATATCATCATTACAATGCTTGAGAATGGTGACGTCGTTGATGAAGTCATATTTAAAAACAATACCTTTAAAGCGATTAAGCCTGGTGCTTTATTTATTGATATGAGCTCGATTCCACCTTCTGTTGCAAGAAGCCATAGTCAACTCATTAAAAGCCAGAATGCAGCTTACCTTGATGCCCCCGTATCAGGCGGCACCGTAGGCGCAGAACAAGGCACACTTTCAGTAATGGTAGGGGGCTTAAAAACTGACTTTGATCAGGCACTAGCTGTTTTTTCAGCTTTAGGCTGCGCTACTCATATTGGTGATGTGGGTTGCGGGCAATTATGTAAACTAGCGAACCAAGCTATCGTAGGGATAACTATCGGAGCTGTCTCAGAAGCGCTACTATTAGCCTCAGAGGGCGGAGCAGATCCTCAAGCTGTACGAACGGCGCTAGGAGGCGGTTTCGCTGCGAGCCGCATATTAGAGCTGCATGGCCAGCGTATGATTGATCGAGACTTTAAACCAGGTGCTACCGCGCGAGTGCAATTAAAAGACCTGCGCACCATATTAGATGAAGCCCGTGCTGAAAACCTCAGCTTGCCACTCTCGCAGCGCTGCTATGAATCGTACTTATCGCTCGTTGCAAACGGTCATGAGAATGTGGATCACAGTGGTTTATTACTCGAGCTGGAACAGCTCAACAACACTCAGCTTAAGTCGAGTAAGATCACAACCAATACAGGGTTAAACGATGCCTAAATTTGCCGCAAATTTAAGCATGTTATTTACTGAACTACCATTTCTACAGCGCTTCAAAGCGGCATCTGAAAGTGGCTTTAAATATGTAGAGTATTTATTCCCCTATGAATGGAGCCCCCATATTTTAGCAACACACCTCAAACAGCACGACCTCAAACAAGTTCTGTTTAATTTACCGTCTGGAGATTGGGATCAAGGTGAACGCGGAATTGCTTGCTTGCCTAATCGTATCAGCGAATTTAAAGAAGGCGTCGACAAAGCGATTGAATACGCGAACATTCTGGGTGTAAAGCAATTAAACTGTTTAGCTGGGTTAAAGCCTGATAATTTCGAATATGCTGAAATATGGCAAACATTCATCAATAATATTACTTATGCAGCAGACCGCTTGAATAAGCATGACATTACTTTATTGATTGAGCCCATCAATAGCAAAATAGATATGCCTGGATTCTTTATTGATACGCTAAACAAGGCATTACAAGCGATCAACGAAGTTAAGCCAAGCAATGTAAAAGTACAATTTGATATTTATCATATGCAAATTATGCAAGGTGATATTCTGCGCTCACTAGAAAATAATCTGCAGTATATTCAACATATACAATTTGCTGACTGCCCCGGAAGGCACGAACCCGGAACTGGTGAATTAAATTTTCAAAATATTTTTAAATACCTCGACTACATACAATATTCTGGCTGGGTCAGCGCAGAATATATCCCAAAATCAAATACTCAGAGCTCACTTACGTGGTTTCAGCAACGGGTATAAGTACACACTTCCCACCTTTTAACTAAGCCTAAGCAAACGTGTTACGAACTTTTAACTGGTTATCTTCCTCTACTGTGGTCAAAATTTAAGCCTGAAGTATTTTTAAGGCTAGATTGAGCCCTTTTATAAGTCTAATAAGGTAAGTTTTATCTATGAGTTGGTGGGGAAAAGTAATTGGTAGCACATTAGGTTTTGTCCTCGTAGGCCCGTTAGGAGCGCTGCTAGGTGGTGCATTAGGCCATAGCTTCGATAAAGGCCTTAAAGGCTTGGATGCAGCAAATTTTGGCGTAGGCGGCGCAGATCAGGAACGAATTCAGGCAGCCTTCTTTACGGCTACTTTTTCGGTAATGGGCCGTGTTGCCAAATCTGACGGCATTGTCTCGGCTACCGAAATTGAAGTTGCACGCCAAACAATGGATAAAATGCAACTTAATGAAGAACAAAAGCACGCCGCAATCAACCTTTTTAATCAAGGTAAAGAAACCAGCTTTGACTTACAGTCAATACTTGAACAATTTCGACATGAATGCGGTCGACGTACAGATTTACTACGAATTTTTATGGAGATCCAACTAAGCACTGCCTTAGCTGACAATGAATTACATCCAGAAGAGCAGAAATTATTACTTAGTGTGGCGGAATTATTAGGTTTTAAACGACGACATTTTGAAGAATTGCTCGCAATGATGACCGCTCAACAGCGCTATTCACAGTTTGGCGGTAAGCATCCTAGTGAAGAGACAGAAAAACAAGTCATTGAACAAGCCTACAAAATATTAGGTATGACGTCAGACTGTACGGATGCAGAGCTTAAAAAAGCTTATCGTAGGCTTATAAGTCAACACCATCCTGACAAGTTGGTATCGAAAGGTTTACCTGAAGAAATGATGAAAATTGCCACCGAAAAGACGCGTGAAATAAAAGATGCTTACGAACAAATTAAAGACTACAGAACTAAATAATCTAGTTGAACCAAACAAACAAGTTGAGAGTAAGATGCGCATATTAGTAATTGAAGATGATAAAGACGTAGCTGCATACTTAGTAAATGGGCTAAAAGAAAATGACAATGTCGTTGACCACTCTGCCGATGGCAAAGAAGGTTTATTATTGGCCGCTAGCGAAACCTATGATGTAATGATTATCGATCGTATGCTACCCAGCATGGATGGCTTATCGATTATCAAGACGATTCGAGCCACTGGCAACCAAACCCCTGTGCTTATTCTAAGTGCCTTAGGTGATGTCGATGACCGAGTTGAAGGTTTACGTGGTGGTGGTGATGACTACCTAACCAAGCCATTTTCATATAATGAATTACTCGCACGTCTTGAAGTATTAATGCGTAGAGGCTCTAAAACTGGCTCTGAAAAGGTGACGCATTTAAGTGTTGCAGATCTAGAAATGGATCTACTTGCCCGAACAGTCAAACGCAACTCTGAAAAAATCGACCTTCAACCCAGAGAGTTCCGTTTATTAGAATACCTGATGAAGCATGCTGGCCAAGTCGTCACACGTACCATGCTTTTAGAACAAGTATGGGATTATCATTTTGATCCACAAACAAACGTTATCGATGTTCATATCAGCCGTTTACGCTCTAAAATCGATAAAGATTTTCCGAAACAATTACTTCAAACCGTTAGAGGTGCAGGATATATTCTAAGTGAAGATTCTTAACCTTCTTAGAACATCTACCTTTCAACTGGCGGTCATGTACATGGTACTGTTCGCCACCTCTGTATTTATCTTAATGGGTTTTATCTATTGGGCCACGGCTGGATATATGTCCAGCCAGACAGATGAAACCATTGAAGCAGAAATTATTGGCCTGGCCGAGCAATACCAACGCCAGGGCCTGAACGGTTTAATAAGCGTTATTCGTGAGCGTGTAGCACGTGACCCAAATGGTAAAAGTATTTATTTATTCACCGCCCGTGATTTTATCAAGTTAGCGGGAAATATAAGTAAATGGCCTGAAGATGGTGAAGTTCAAGATGGGTGGCTCAATTTTACCCTGGATGATGGCCTTGGATGGCCCACAGCGGAATCAAGACCAGCACGAGCCAGAATTTTTATTGTTCCTGGTGGCTTGCGCTTATTAGTAGGCCGTGATGTTAATGATTTCATGGCGGTAAAAGAACTTGTAGAACGGGCCATTAATTTTGGTATGGCGATTACGTTTGCCTTAGCCATGTTTGGCGGTATTATGATGAGCCGTAGCACCTCCAAACGTGTCGAAATCATCAATCAAACCAGTCAGAACATCATGCGCGGTAATTTATCGCTTAGAATACCTGATAGGGGTACCAATGATGAATTTGACCAACTCGCACGAAACCTAAATGAAATGCTCGACCGAATTGTTCACCTCATGGAAGGCGTTCGCCATGTGTCCGATAACATAGCTCATGACTTACGAACACCTCTCACACGGCTCCGTAATCAGCTTGAGAACACACTATTAACCGTTGATCGAGACCAAGATAGAGAACAGGTAGGCAAATCTGTTGCCGAAGCGGATCAATTACTGGCGACGTTTAATGCTTTATTAAGAATTGCTCGTCTTGAAGTGGGTGATAAGGTCTCAAACTTCGAAATATTTAACCTATCAGGTTTGGCTCAAGATGCAGCTGAATTATACGAAGCATTAGCGGAAGATAAGCAACAAAAATTTTCAATCAGGATAGAACCTAATGTCGGTATTATGGGCGACCGGGATTTATTATTTCAAACCTTATGCAATCTGATTGATAACGCGATTAAATACACTCCTGAAGACGGTGAAATAGATATTTCACTTACCTCAAATGAAAATGAAACTTTTCTTTCGGTTGCTGATTCAGGAATTGGTATTCCAGAGGATGAACGCGAGCGCGTATTTCAAAGATTTTATCGTGTTGCTAAGAGCCGCTCTTTACCCGGTAACGGTTTAGGTTTGAGTTTAGTACTGGCTGTAATGGATTTACATCAAGGAAAAATAACACTCACCGATAACAAACCTGGTTTATGTATTGAATTAAGGTTTCCTAAGAAATCGATCGCTTTAGAGCAAAAAGCTTAGCAGTAATTTTGTGATCTACTCATGTGAATCAGCTCCTGCCTGATATTTATCTACAGGAGCAAAAAATCCAGCTATAACAATTAAGCCAGCTTAGCTTTAACACGCCCAATGGTATATTTAGCAGGGAACAAAGCTAAATCAGTCGCGCTTACAACAAGCTTTTCAACGGAACGTGTAATGCTATCGATTTTTGACTTGCCCGTATCAACCACAGTACTTAAACTATCTATTTCACCTTCTAAGCGCTTTTGACCAAACATAATCAGTGCAATTAAGTTGTGACGATTTATTTGGTTTTCTACACCAATGGTATCTAAACGATAACCAACAGAATCTAATTTAGTTAGTACACTTTCAGCAACTTCATTTAATTTTTTATCGATTTTCATTCTATTTCTCCAAATAAGATTCTTATACTTTACGAAAGATACAAATAAATTTTAGGTGTTACAACCTACATTTAATATTCTTTGGCTTATCTCTGCACAAAGCACACCTTAGCCTTATTTTAATCTATTTATTTTCTATTAAGTATTCAATACAGCTAATAGACCAATAGGCTTTCTTTGAAGGCGTTTCAACCACTATTTCATCGTCTACTTCTTTTTTTAATAAAGCTCGAGCCATGGGTGAATCTACCGAGATATAATCATGTCGGCCATAAATTTCATCGCCACCAACCACCCTAAAACGCATCACTTCCTCTTCTTCATTTTCAATTTCTACCCAAGCACCAAAAAAAACACGCCCCTCTTGCTCTGACGAATATTCAACCACCTTTACCGCTTCAATACGCTTTCGTAAAAATCGTATACGCCGATCAATTTCCCTTAATCGCTGCTTATTATATTGATAATCCGCATTATCACTTCGATCACCAAGACTTGCCGCCCAAGATACTTTTTTTGTTATTTCAGGCCGCTCTTTTTGCCAAAGAAAATCCAACTCAGTTTGTAGTTCATCATGGCCTTCTTTGGTAATGAGGTTTGTTTTCATTCTGTCTTATCTTCTAACCCTTATTAAAAAATTCAGCTGCATCTATCATATAAATACCCAATAGGTAGACAGCATTCATAGTTACAGTATGCTTTTAGCGTTAAAATACCTAGATATTTAATACAGCAATTTACAAGAGTTTATATCATGACGCCTTACTACTCTATAATCTGGGTACTACTTGCCCTTGCCTCTGTTACATTTGCTGATGATGAGTTTGATGACTCAGAATTTGATGATTTAGACTTTGAGTTTTCGATTCAACAAAAATCAACAATAAATGATTTTCCAATGCAAGAAATTGGGCAGGAAGAATTATCAAATACCGCTGTAGCTGGTGCACTAAGCACTCATGCAGTACTCCAATCAAATAAGCCGGTTTATCTAGAAAAAGAAGAAGATAATGAGAAAATTCTAAATAAAGAAGCAAACAAAAAAAATGAAGGGGATAAGCAGTCTGAAATTGACGATATGCTCAAATATAGCCAGATTCAAATATCTGCTCCACAGTTTCAACAACCCATTTATAACACACCAAATGGCAGAACTTATGGAGCACATAACACCCAAACTGTTGAGCGATATTGATTAACGCTCTACTCGACAGTCACAGATTTCGCTAAGTTTCTTGGCTGATCTACATCTGTACCTTTGATCAAGGCGACATGATAACTCAATAGCTGTAGTGGTATGGTATAGAGAATCGGTGCGATTATTTTCTCACACTGAGGTACATCTAGTACTTTCATGGTTTCATCACTTTTAAAATGGGCACCGCTATCGGCAAAGACATACATTAAGCCTCCACGCGCCCTTACTTCTTCTACATTTGAATGTAGCTTTTCAAGTAATTCATTATTAGGTGCAACAACAATAACAGGGATATCTGCATCAATTAAAGCTAACGGACCGTGCTTAAGTTCACCGGCTGCATAAGCTTCAGCATGAATATAGGAAATTTCTTTTAGCTTTAGGGCCCCTTCCATTGCGATTGGGTATTGATCACCCCTTCCTAAAAATAGGCTATGGTTCTTCTCAGCAAAGTCTTCAGCAAGTATAGAAATTGCATCATCCATAATTAAAGCTTGCTCAATTTTTGCTGGCAAAGATTGCAAGGCATTTACAATCATTGTTTCTGTATCAGACTTCATTGCATTATGTTTACCAATCGCAGTTACGAGTAGTAATAACCCCGTTAACTGTACCGTAAATGCTTTCGTTGAAGCGACGCCAATTTCTGCGCCTGCATTCATCATATAATTGAGGTCAGATTCACGAACCAAGGATGAACCAGGGACATTACAAATTGTTAAGCTGGCCTTAAAACCGAGCTCTTTCGCCAACCTTAATGCAGCCAATGTATCGGCTGTTTCGCCTGATTGTGAAATAGTCACAAGTAATGAATTCCCATGCACGACAGGCTTTCTATAACGAAACTCCGATGCAATTTCAACATTACAAGATACACCTGCAAACTCTTCAAACCAATATCTCGCCACCATACCTGCATTGTAGCTAGTGCCACATGCAATAATCTGTACATGCTTAATATCTTTAAGCATATGTTCAGCATTATCACCAAATGCCGACATCAACACCTTGCCAGAAGAAATTCGTCCTTCTAGGGTATTTTTTATCGCAATAGGCTGCTCATAAATCTCTTTTAGCATGTAATGCTTATACGGACCTTTATCACCGGAGTCATGTGAGATATCTGACTCTTTTATCTCTCTTGTTACTTCTTTTCCATGTAGGTCATAAATACTAACTTTATGGCGAGTTAACTCGGCAATATCACCTTCTTCTAAAAATGAAAAACGTCGTGTGACTGGTAATAGAGCTAATTGATCTGAAGCTAAGAAATTCTCTCCTAAACCATAACCTATCACTAAAGGACTACCAGAACGAGCTGCAATGAGGCGTTCAGGGTCATTTTTATCCATGACCACGGCACCATACGCACCTTCTAGCTGTTTAATAGTTTTTTGAAATGCTATTAATAAAGAATCATGTCGCTGCAATTCGAAGTGAACTAGGTGGGCAATTACTTCAGTATCGGTATCAGAAGTAAACACGTAGCCTTGTTTCTTTAGCATTTCACGTAAAGTATGGTGATTTTCTATAATACCGTTATGTACTACCGAAATATTTTCACCTGAAGTATGTGGGTGCGCGTTCTTCTCACTTGGCTCGCCATGTGTAGCCCACCGTGTGTGAGCAATTCCAGTACCACCAACACAAGGCGTCTGTTCTAAAGCATCCGCTAAAATTTGTACCTTACCGACACGTCTAACACGGCTAAATTCACCCTTATTTGTTAGTAAAGCAACACCCGCAGAATCATATCCTCGATACTCTAGTCTTTTAAGACCTTCTACTAATATGTCTGCTACATCCCTTTGTGCTACCGCACCAACAATTCCACACATTTCACTTTTCCTATTTACAAAATATTTTCAATTTATATAACTTCGATGCTTCGATATGGTCTACATATCAAATAAAACTTAAGCTAGTTTTTTAGCGGGCGCTGCCAACCGTCAATATTGCGCTGTTTACCCCTTGCTACTGCAAGCTGCTCCGCTGCTATGTCTTTTGTGACCGTCGAACCGGCACCAATAGTCGCATTTTTTCCAATTGTTACAGGCGCAACTAGTGACGAGTTTGAACCAACAAACACACCATCATCGACCTCTGTTTTAAATTTATTAACACCATCGTAGTTACAGGTAATCGTACCCGCACCTACATTTACATTGCGACCAAGTATCGTATCACCCACATAACTTAAGTGATTAATTTTGCTGCCTTCGCCTACAATTGTCTTTTTAGTTTCAACAAAATTACCAATTTTAGCTTTATTCTCTAATTGAGTGCCAGGGCGTAGACGTGCATATGGTCCTACATTTGTTTCTTCGCCAATTACAGAGTCTTCGATAATTGAATTGGCATGTATAAACGTTCCGGCCCCTATTGTTGCATTTTTAATAATACAATTTGGACCAATTTGAACATTATCCCCAAGAACTACATCACCTTCAAAAATACAATTCAAGTCAATGATTACATCACGCCCAAACTGTAAGTGACCTCGAACATCTATTCTATTTGGATCATAAAGTGTGACACCACCCAACATTAATAACTCTGAAATACGTGATTGGTGCCAGCATTCTAATTCACATAGCTGCAAACGATTGTTTACGCCTTGTACTTCTTGTTCAAATTGCGGCTGATGACTTTCAACACGATCACCATGCTTAACTGCAATTTCGATAATATCAGTTAAATAATATTCACCTTGAGCATTACTATTCTTTAATAACGGGATATAACGATGAAGAGACGCGGCACTCATCGCTAGAATACCTGTATTTACCTCAGTGACATATCGCTGTTCTTCTGAAGCATCCTTCTCTTCAACAATAGCGGCTATTTCAGCCTCTGTATTTCTAATAATGCGACCATAACCAGTTGGATTCTCTAATTCTACCGTTAATAATGACAACTGCTGAGCTTCAACAGATCCAACTAAATCATTAAGTGTATTTCCTGAAGTTAACGGCACATCTCCATATAAGATGAGTACTTTAGCACCTTGTGGAATAGCATCAATTGCCTGTGCAACAGCATGTCCCGTACCTAACTGTTCGGCTTGTAGACACCAATTTACATTATCATCTTGGATCGTTTGTTTTACTATATCTGCGCCATGCCCAACGACAATATGTATCTTTTCAGCATCTAATTGACTAGCAGTATCAATTACATGTTGCAGCATTGGTTTTCCTGCAAGCCGATGAACTACTTTAGGTAGATCAGACTTCATTCTAGAACCCTGACCTGCTGCAAGTATAATGACGTGTAAACTCATGAAACTCTTTCCTTGATGATTAAATTTAATAACACTAACTAAATTAAGTTTAGCTTAATATTTAAATTATTTTTTGCGATTCTTAAACGAAAAAAGACAGCTAAATAGCTGCCTTTTTTCTTATACTTACTTTACTTCTATGTTCATCATGAAGAAAACAATCTATTAATGTTTTCTACGTAATTGTTGAACAGTTCGAAGTCGAGCTGATGCTTCAGCTAGCTGAGAAGCGGCTTTCGAATAATCAAAATCACCACTTTGGTTAGCTAAAAGACGTTCAGCTTCTTTCTTAGCTTCTTCCGCAGCCGCTTCATCTAGATCCCCCGCACGCTGTGCGCTGTCTGATAAAACAGTTACGATGTTAGGCTGTACTTCCAAGTATCCACCAGTCACAAAGAAAATTTCTTCTTCGCCACCCTGCTTAACTACTCGAACAGGTCCAGCTGCTAAACTAGTCATTAAAGGTGCATGTCCTGGAGCAATACCCAGATCACCTAAAGTTCCTGTCGCTACAACCAACTCAACTAAGCCAGAGAAAATTGACTCTTCAGCACTAACAATATCGCAATGCACGCTGATACCCATAATAAAGTTCCTTACTTAATGAGATGTTCCCACAAGGAAAACATCTCGATTAAAGCGCAAAATTACATGCTTTTTGCTTTTTCAACGGCTTCGTCAATTGAACCAACCATGTAAAATGCTTGCTCAGGAAGCTCATCATAGTCACCCGCTAAGATTCCTACGAAACCACGAATGGTATCTTTTAGCGATACATACTTACCTGGCGAACCAGTAAATACTTCAGCAACATGGAATGGCTGAGACAAATAACGCTCAATCTTACGCGCACGAGATACAGTTTGCTTATCTTCTTCAGATAATTCATCCATACCTAGAATTGCAATGATGTCTTTTAGTTCTGCGTAACGCTGAAGAACTGTTTGAACACCACGTGCTACATCATAATGCTCTTGACCAATAATTAATGGGTCAAGCTGACGTGACGTTGAATCAAGTGGATCGATCGCTGGGTAAATACCCTTTGAAGCGATATCACGACTCAATACAACCGTTGCATCTAAGTGCGAGAACGTAGTTGCAGGTGAAGGATCGGTCAAATCATCCGCAGGTACATATACCGCTTGGATAGATGTGATAGAACCATCTTTAGTCGAAGTAATACGCTCCTGAAGTACGCCCATTTCTTCAGCTAGTGTTGGCTGATAACCAACTGCTGAAGGCATACGACCTAGAAGTGCAGATACTTCTGTTCCTGCTAAGGTATAACGATAGATGTTATCAACGAATAACAGTACATCTTTACCTTCGTCACGGAATTTCTCAGCCATTGTTAAGCCGGAAAGAGCTACACGTAGTCTGTTTCCTGGAGGCTCATTCATCTGGCCATAAACCATCGCAACTTTTTCAAGTACGTTGGATTCTTTCATTTCGTAGTAGAAATCGTTCCCTTCTCGAGTACGCTCTCCTACACCAGCAAATACAGATAAACCTGAGTGCTCTTTTGCGATGTTGTTGATTAATTCCATCATGTTGACGGTTTTACCAACACCAGCACCACCAAATAAACCAACTTTACCACCTTTAGCAAATGGGCAAACCAAGTCGATTACTTTGATACCGGTTTCTAGCAAATCAGATGAAGCAGATTGCTCAGCATAAGTTGGGGCTTTCCGGTGAATAGGCATTCTTTCCTGTTCACCAATAGGACCACAATCATCAATTGGTCGACCAAGAACGTCCATAATACGACCCAAAGTTTCAGTTCCTACTGGTACTGAAATTGGTGCATTTGTATTATCAACATTCAAACCACGTTTAAGGCCTTCTGTGCTTCCCATGGCGATAGTACGAACAATACCATCTCCTAGCTGCTGTTGTACTTCAAGTGTGGTTTGTCCACCCTCTACTAACAACGCATCATATATTTTTGGAACAGAATCGCGTGCAAATTCAACGTCGATTACAGCTCCAATGATCTGTACGATACTTCCGCTACTCATGTCGGCTCCTCGTTATCTTTTAATTTCTTTCAAAAAATGAAGTTAATCTTCATTTTAAAATGCTATTACTGTCTCAATGATTGAATATGCGGCATTTATACCGCCGCAGCACCACTAACAATTTCTGAGATTTCCTGCGTAATCGCAGCTTGACGAGCTTTGTTATAAATCAACTGTAGCTCGTTAATAATATCTCCGGCATTATCGGTCGCACTCTTCATCGCAATCATTCGAGCGGCTTGTTCACAAGCAACGTTTTCAACCACGCCCTGATACACTTGAGATTCGATATATCTTGTTAATAGGCCATCAAGCAATTCTTTTGCTTCTGGCTCATAGATATAATCCCAATGATGTTTCAGTTCATCATCTTCAGCTGCTTGTAACGGAAGTAGTTGTACTACTTCTGGGCTCTGTGTCATGGTGTTTACAAATTGGTTGTATACAACGTATAAGCGATCAATTCGCCCTTCATCATATGCATCCAACATGACTTTTACTGAACCGATTAATTCATGTGCAGATGGTTTATCGCCCAATTGATTTAGGGCTGCAACAACATTACCACCATAGCTTTTAAAGAAAGCAATCGCTTTCGATCCAAGCGCACAAATTTCGGCTTCTACACCTTTCTCATGCCATGCCTTCATGTCTTTTGCAGTTTTCTTGAACAGGTTAACGTTCAAACCACCACATAAGCCACGATCACTCGATATAACAATATAACCCACGCGCTTTACTTCACGCTCACTTAAATATAAGTGATTATATTCTGGGTTAGCATTTGCTAAATGGCTTACCACCGAACGGATTTTTTCCGCGTAGGGCTTACCTAAACTCATTCGATCCTGAGCTTTACGCATTTTACTTGCAGCAACCATTTCCATTGCGCTTGTAATTTTCTGCGTACCTTTGATGCTCGAGATCTGATTTCGTATCTCTTTACCAACGGCCATTATCTGTCGCCTATAAAAGTCTTAGTCACTTACGGTAATTTTTTTATTGTGTAACTGGTTAAGCAAATAACCAGTTACGCTATAAATAGTGCTTACCAAGTTTGTGTTGACTTAAATGTTTCAAGAGCCGATTTAATGCTAGCAGCGATATCTTTATTGTAATCGCCTTTTTCATTGATCTTATCAAGCAATGCAGATTGTTCTGCACCCATGTAAGACAACAAAGCTTGTTCAAAATCAACAATCTTGTTTACAGGAATGTCATCCAGGAAGCCTTCGTTTGCTGCAAATAAGACTACACCCATTTGCGCAACACTTTGAGGGCTATACTGCTTCTGTTTCATTAGCTCAGTAACACGCTGACCATGCTCTAATTGCTTACGAGTTGCTTCATCAAGATCTGATGCAAACTGTGCAAATGCCGCTAATTCACGGTATTGAGCCAAAGCAAGACGAATACTACCGCCAAGCTTTTTAATGATTTTGGTCTGTGCAGCACCACCAACACGCGATACAGAAACACCCGCGTTCATTGCTGGACGAATACCCGCATTAAACAGATTAGTTTCTAGGAAGATCTGACCATCTGTAATCGAGATTACATTTGTTGGTACGAATGCAGAAACGTCACCACCTTGTGTTTCAATAATAGGTAGCGCAGTTAATGAACCAGTCTTTCCTTTCACTTCACCATTTGTGAACTTTTCTACGTAATCAGCATTTACACGTGAAGCACGCTCAAGTAACCGAGAATGTAAGTAGAAAACATCACCAGGGTAAGCTTCTCGTCCTGGAGGACGACGTAATAACAATGAAATTTGACGATAAGCCCAAGCTTGCTTGGTTAAATCATCAAATACGATCAATGCGTCTTGACCACGGTCACGGAAGTATTCACCCATTGTTGTTCCGCCGTAAGGCGCTAAGAACAACATAGCTGCTGGGTCTGATGCACCCGCTGCAACAATAATGGTATGAGCCATCGCGTCATGCTCTTCTAATTTACGAACAACTGCCGCAATAGAAGATTGCTTCTGACCAACCGCAACGTAGATACAAATTACACCAGTATCTTTTTGGTTGATAATTGCATCGATCGCTATCGCTGTTTTACCAGTTTGACGATCACCGATGATTAGCTCACGCTGACCACGGCCAATTGGAACCATAGAGTCAATTGCTTTCAAGCCAATTTGAACTGGCTGATCAACTGATTTACGCTCAATTACACCGGGTGCTACTTTTTCAAGTGGCGCAGTTAAAGTCGTTTCTATTGGGCCTTTGCCATCAATTGGGTTACCAATTGCATCAACAACACGACCTAAAAGCGCTTCACCGATTGGTACTTCTAAGATACGACCAGTACAACGAGCTTTTTGACCTTCAGCCAATCCACCGTACTCACCTAAAACAACAACACCAACGGAGTCGCGTTCAAGGTTAAGTGCCATACCGAAAACACCATTTTCAAATTCTACCATCTCACCGTACATAACATCGGCAAGACCGTGTATCAAAACAATACCATCAGATACACTAACTATTGTGCCCTCATTACGGGCCTCTGAAGTCACATCAAGTTGGTCAATGCGCTTCTTGATTATTTCGCTGATCTCAGCTGGGTTTAGCTGTTGCATGCGTTTTTCCTCAAACCTGTATCTGCCACCTAAGCAATCATCGCTTCGGCTAGTTTAGCAATTTTGCCACGAACAGAAGCATCAATAACTAGATCTTGTGCGCGAATAATCGCACCACCAATTAACAACTGGTTTACCGTTGATGTTACGTTCACACTACGGTCTAGTTTTTTACTTAATGCTTGAGCAAGTTTTTCCTGTTGTTCTTTACCCAGTTCAAATGCGCTTTCAACTTCAACATCAACAGATTGCTCTAGTTGTGCTTTAAAGTTTTCAAACAAACCTGAAATATCTGGAACAAGCCCTAAACGGTCATGCTCAGACAGAACAAATATAAAGTTTTTACCTTCAGTTGTTAGTTTATCACCACAAACATCGGTAAAAAGACCTGCTTTTTGTTCACTAGTTAAAGACGGGTGATCAAGAACAACACTCATATTCTCGTCCACTGCTATTGCTGAAGCATAAGCAAGCATATCTGACCATAAAGTCAATGCTTCCTTATCCTTCGCTGCTTCAAAAGCAGCTTTAGCATATGGGCGGGCAATCGTAATTGATTCTGCCATCATCCACTCTCAATAATTAAATTTCAGCCGCAAGCGTATCGAGTAACTCGCTATGCTTGCTGGCGTCAATTGTGGAACCAAGAATCTTTTCAGCACCTTTAATAGCAATAGCCGCAACTTCTGAACGAAGCTCTTCTATTACGCGATTCTTTTCCTGCTCGATTTCGGCTCGTGCTGCAGTGATCAAACGGTCGCCTTCTTGACGAGCAATTTCTTTCGCTTCGTCAACAATTTGATTTGATCGCTTGTTAGCCTGTTCGATTAGTTCAGCAGCTTGTGCTTTCGCTTCAGTAAGATTTTTACCTGCCTTTTTCTGTGCAAGTTCAAGATCTTTCTCTGCGCGATCTGCCGCAGCTAAACCATCAGATATTTTCTTTTCTCGTTCGCTCATAGCAGCCATAATTGGCGGCCATACGTACTTCATGCAAAAAAGCACAAAGCCAGCGAAAAAGATCATTTGTCCAAAAAGTGTGTAATTTAGATTCACACTAATTACCTCGTTTTGTTTCTGGTTAACGTAAGTGGTTTACAACCGGTATTTACGAGCCTGAATTAAGCACCAACACTTGGAGCAACAACGAAGATCAAATACATAGCAATACCAACACCAATGATTGGAACAGCATCGATCAAGCCCGCTAGTAAAAACATCTTACCTTGTAACATTGGACCAAGTTCTGGCTGACGTGCTGTACCTTCAAGTAAACGACCTCCTAAAAGACCCATACCAACTGCCGCACCTAGTGCACCAAGACCAAGCATGATTGCTGCTGCAATAATTACTAGTTCCATTTTTTTCTCCCGTTTTTAAGTTAAAAAGTAAAAGTTAATTGAAATTTAAAAATCAGTGATTAGTGATCTTCGTGCGCCATACTTAGGTACACAACGGTCAAAACCATGAATATGAATGCCTGTAGCGTAATAACCAAAATATGGAATATCGCCCAACCAATTTGTAAGAAGCCACCGAATAAGCCGAACATCCAACCTGCACTGTACATGACCGCAATCAAAATAAAGATCATTTCGCCTGCATACATGTTCCCGAAAAGTCGTAAGCCAAGTGAAAAAGGCTTTGCTAATAAACCGACTAATTCCATAAATAGATTCACAGGGATAAACGCCCAATGATTGAAAGGATGCATGGTCAATTCTTTAGTAAAACCACCAATGCCTTTAATTTTAATAGAGTAATACAACATTAAGATAAATACGCCCAAAGCCATACCTAAAGTAATGTTTGGATCCGTAGAAGGAACAATTTTCTGATAACCAACACCAACAAAACTTAATAACCATGGAATTAAATCAACAGGTATCAAATCCATTAGGTTCATAAAGAAAACCCAAACAAAAATCGTTAGCGCTAAAGGTGCTATTAAGGGGTTGCGGCCATGAAACATATCTTTCACGTTGCCATCAATAAATTCAACAATAATTTCTATAAAGTTCTGAAATCGTCCAGGCACATCACTACTTGCTGATTTTGCTACAGAGCGAAACATCAGACAAAAAATAAGACCTAAGCCAAATGACCATAATAGACTATCGACATGAAAAGCACTAAAGCCCATTGCTGCAGCTTCATCTGCTCCATGCGCCATGCGCCATACACTTTCAGTAATAATATTACCGCTTTCATCTGTAACAGCTGGCATTTTACCAAAAGTAAGATTACTTAGGTGATGCTGGATATATTCCGTGGTGGTTTGAGTTCCGCCTGACATAATTTATGGGCCTACACTTATAATTAAAAATTCAGTTTTATGCTTAATATTCGTTTGAAAACTCTACTTATAATCTTTAAATAAATAAGGAGAGAAACAATTCAATATCAAAACACTTATAAAGGTTGAATACAGAGCAAAGTAATCAACTGGCTTAAGAAATTTAAACACCAATGCAAAACTCACTGCAATAATAAGAATCTTTGTCGATTCACCTTTATAAAAATTTATGACCACATTTTGAATGGCATGCGCACCCGCATATAAAAAAGCCTTAAATCCAAAATATAGTTGTGGGAGAGCAAATATGATCCCACCGATAAGCGAAGAGTATGCCGCAACGTAACCGCTTATTAATAATAAAACCAGTGAAATGCCCATTGTTAGTAGCATTTGCACCATAAAAATTTTGTAAATAGGTGGTCTGTTAACCAATGTTGCGCGTTTTTCTGCCAATACTAAACATCTCTTGTTGATGCTTCGTTAAAATAACTGCTTACTTGTTATTATATTTTTCAGTTTTTTGTACTAGGCATATATGTAAAAATCGCTCAAACCATCTATTACTATCTGCTTAAAGAATTCTCTAGCCCTTTTCAAGCGTGGAGGATTATAGGGGTATTAATCTCTGCATTCAACCATTCTAAAGTAGAATATGCTGTCAGTTACAAAAAAATGACTAAATTTTACTCAATTAGAATTTTCACGCTGATAATCATCAGTGTGATGCTGTGTTAGCGTCAAATTTTCAAAAAATAATCCTTAAATACAATACTAGTCTTTAAGTATGACAATTACATTTCACTGAATATGCGCCAAAATACCATCTAGCTCATCCAAAGAGTTATATTTTATCACTAGCTTGCCTTTACCTTTAACCGAATGATCGATCTTAACCACTGCACCGATTTTTTCAGATAAGTCTTCTTGTAAGCGTTCAACATCAGCATCAAGTTTTTCAACTACTTTAGTATCAATAATCGACTTTTCGTTTTGAAGTTTTCTAACCAAGGCTTCAGTTTGACGAACAGAAAGAGCTTTTGATTCGACTTGCCGAGCGACCAAAACTTGCTGTTCCGGAATTAAAGATAACATTGCGCGTCCATGCCCCATTTCAAGGTCGCCATGTTCAAGCATTAATTTTACTTCTTCTGTTAAGTGTATAAGGCGAAGTAAATTTGTGACCGTTGAGCGCGACTTACCAACCGCTTCAGCTACTTCACCTTGCGTTAATTCAAACTCATCCTGAAGCCGTTGCAATGCAATCGCTTCTTCCATGGAATTTAAATTTTCGCGTTGAATATTTTCAATAAGCGCCATTGCAATGGCTGCATCATCAGGTACATCTCGAATAATCGTTGGTACACGATCTAAACTAGCTAATTGTGCTGCTCGCCATCGGCGCTCACCTGCGATAATTTCATATGTGTTATTTTCAACAGGTCTGACAATAATTGGCTGCATAATCCCTTGCTGTCTAATTGACTCCGCAAGTTCTTCTAATGCTTCTGGGTCCATATCTCTACGTGGCTGATATTTTCCGCGCTTTAATAACTCGACGGGAATTTGTTTAAGCTCACCGTCTACAATTTCGGTTTTTGTTAAATTGATACTCGTGCCTTTTAACAATGCACTTAGCCCTTTTTCACCCAAGCCTCTTTTCTTAGCCACGTATCATGTCCTATTAACTTTTTAATGCTTTGTTTATGCTTCAGCTAGTTGTTTTTTTGCTTCAGCTTTTGTCTTTCGTACAATTTCACCGGCTAATGCTAGGTAAGCAATTGCGCCTTTTGATGATTTATCATAATGCAATGCAGACATGCCGTGGCTTGGCGCTTCAGCAAGTCGAATATTTCTTGGGATCGCAACTTTATATACTTGATCACCAAAATATTCTTCAAGTTCTTGTGATACATCTCGAGTTAAGCTATTTCTGGGATCAAACATCGTGCGTAAAATACCGGAAATGACTAAGTTCGGATTAATTGATTCTCTAATTTGCTCAATTGTATTCATCAATGCTGCTAAACCTTCTAATGCATAATATTCACACTGCATAGGAATAATGACACCATCTGAAGCAGAAAGCGCATTGACGGTTAGCATATTCAAAGAAGGAGGGCAGTCTATTAAAATGAAATCATATTGATCTTGTACTTTATTTAGTACTTGTTTCAACCGATGTTCTCGGCCAATTTCATTTAACAATTCAACTTCAGCCGCCGTTAAATCACCATTTGCAGGTATCACGTCATAACCACCTAGTTCAGATCGCGTAATAACAGCTTCTAAGGGTGCTTTTTTCGTTAGTAAGTCATATGCACTGCATTCCACTTCATTCTTACTCACACCACTACCCATCGTGGCATTGCCTTGAGGATCAAGATCAATCATTAATATACGACGTTTCGTCGCAGCAAGTGATGCGGCTAAGTTTACTGTTGTGGTGGTCTTACCAACACCACCTTTTTGATTCGTCACAGCGAATATTTTAGCCACAAAAACCTCTATTAAATTGATATAAATTTTATACCTGACTAAGAGCAGGTCGATCTTTCTATGATAATTAAATGTCGCTGGTCATCACAACCAGGAACACACAGTTGAATCGATTCTCTTATTTCAAAATCTGAAGAAATGTCGTCCGCTTCAGACTCTGGCGCGATTCCTTTCATTGCCAAAAACTGCCCTTTATCTGCCAAAAGATGCGCACATAAGTCCACCATATTTCCTAATGATGTAAATGCTCTTGATAGAATTTGATCAAATTTTATCTCAACATTTGCTTCTTCAACGCGTCCATTGAATACCTGTATATTCTTCAAGCCAAGCATGATTTTACATTGTGTCAAAAATCTTGTTTTTTTCCCATTGCTATCGAGTAATAAAAAATCTATTTCTGGATAGAGTATCGACATAGGAATACCTGGTAAGCCTGGCCCTGTTCCAACATCCAAAATATTATGATTTTTCTTATTAAGAATATGAGGCGCAATACTTAATGAATCAATTAAATGCTTAGTCAGCATTTCTTTAGGATCTCGAATAGCTGTTAGATTATATGTTTTATTCCATTTAATCAGTAATTCTAAATACTTAATTAGTTGTTCAACCTGGAAATCATTTATTTCGATGCCAATTATTTTGGCTGAATCAAATAATGCCATAGTAAATTCATGGTGGTTAATTTGTTTAACAGCCATTAACTTACCTCTTTATTCAAAGTTTTCTGTTGTGCTCTTTTTTTCAAAAAAACCAATATCAAAGTTACAGCTGCCGGTGTCATGCCGGGAATCCGAGAAGCTTGGGCAATTGTTTCTGGTCGCACATCAAACAGCTTTTGTTTAATTTCATTTGAAAGCCCTGAAATTGTTTCATAATCAAAATCAACGGGTAATTTAGTGTTTTCATTACGCTTTAATCGATCAATTTCATCTTGTTGTCGACTGATATAACCATCGTATTTCGTTTGTATTTCAATTTGTTCAGATACTGCACTGGCGACATCATGTTCAGGTTCCATCGCCGCTGTAATTTCAGTTATATGCCTTATACTAATTTCGGGGCGCTTAAGTAAATCAGACAAACTGTACTCACGCTTTATGGGTCGTTCTAGATATTTATCAGCGATATCACCGCCAACAGAGCCTGGTTGTACCCAAGTACTCTCTAACCGCTTTGTTTCAGCAATAATAGCTTCTTTTTTATCGGAAAATGCTTTCCAGCGCTCATCTCCCACTACACCTAAATTTCGGCCAGTCTCCGTTAAACGGAGATCTGCGTTATCCTCTCGGAGCAGTAAACGATATTCTGCACGACTAGTAAACATTCGATACGGTTCACTGGTACCTAGTGTAATTAGGTCATCAACCAATACTCCAATATATGCCTCATCTCGTCGAGGGCACCAAACAGGCTCACCTTTAACTTTTAACGCCGCATTAATACCCGCTAAAAGTCCTTGAGCTGCCGCTTCTTCATAACCTGTTGTGCCGTTAATTTGGCCTGCAAAATATAGGTTTTCTATAAACTTCGTTTCAAGACTATGCTTTAGATCTTGCGGATTAAAGTAATCATATTCTATGGCGTATCCTGGACGCGTAATATGTGCATTTTCAAAACCCACAATCGACCTGACCAAGTCAATTTGAATATCAAAAGGTAAACTGGTTGAAATACCATTTGGATAAAGTTCATTTGTCGTTAAACCTTCAGGTTCAACAAATATTTGATGGGAATCTTTATCTGCAAACCTATTTATTTTATCTTCGATAGAAGGACAGTAACGCGGCCCAGTACCTTCAATCACCCCGGTATACATCGGTGAACGATCAAATCCAGAACGAATTATGTCATGTGTACGTTCATTCGTACGTGTTATATAACAGGCTATTTGCTTGGGGTGCTGCGCTAGGTTGCCCATATATGACATAACAGGCGTAGGTGTATCACCTGGTTGTAACGCCATCACTGAAAAATCAACACTACGCGCATCAATTCTAGGTGGCGTACCTGTTTTAAGTCTACCTACTCGAAAAGGCATTTCTCGCAAACGTTTCGCCAACGCAATAGAAGGTGGATCACCCGCTCTACCACCTGAATGATTATCCATTCCAATATGAATAACACCACCCAAAAAAGTACCCGTAGTAAGTACGACTGTATGAGAGTGAAATCGAACCCCCATGTTTGTGACCACACCAACAACTTTATCGGCTTCAACTAAAAGATCATCAGCAGATTGCTGAAATATGTCTAGATTTTCTTGGTTTTCCAGCGTATCGCGTATCGCAGCCTTATATAAAATTCTGTCAGCTTGGGCACGAGTTGCACGAACAGCAGGCCCTTTTCGGCTATTTAAAATTCTGAACTGGATACCAGATAGATCAGTGGCTTTTGCCATGGCTCCATCCAAAGCATCTATTTCTTTGACCAAATGACTTTTACCAATTCCACCAATCGCCGGATTACAAGACATTTGACCCAAGGTTTCAATATTGTGGGTTAGCAACAAGGTCTCACTGCCCATTCGTGCAGCGGCTAGAGCAGCCTCTGTGCCAGCATGACCACCACCAATGACGATGACATCATAATGTTTGCGATAATCCACTTAATAACCTCACTTTAAATAAAATAGCGCCGCATTATAAAGAGTCGTAGCTTAAATTTCAGTAAAAATAGTTCAAAAAGTGATCAATAATTACTATTTATGATGATAAAGCTATAAATAGTATATGGACACACCTTTATGTATATATTTCTAATTTTTTGAGTTTAAAAGTCAATATGATTGTTATCAATAGCTTATCAAGCTTTTATCAATAAGTTATCAAACAACTTATCCACAAGGTAAAATATTAATAACTTTAATAAACACTTGTAACTAACTGATAAATAATAAGTTTATAGTTTGGTAAAATTTTTACATGCAAATCGTTAAAACTTATCCACAGATTTTAAGTTATTAATATTCAAGCATTTTTATGAAGCAATATATGGACGCTTGTTTGTAAATCTGATGCTTTAAGATTTGTAGGTGACAAAGGGCTATCAGCGATAATATCAACTCGTGACCAAAAGCGTTTTGGCGTTGTTGTAAAGGCATTACCATCTTTATGACTAAAATAGCTGCCCCACAATCCTTTTAAGGCAAATGGAATAACAGGAACGGGATCTTGAGCAAGTATCGTTTCTATTCCGGATTTAAACTCGTTTATCTTGCCATCTTTAGTTAGTTTACCTTCAGGAAAAATGCATACCATTTTCCCCTCCTTTAAAGCGTCTGAAATATCAGAAAAAGCTTTATTGTAGATAACTTCATCTTGATGCTTAGGTGCAATCGGGATTGCTTTTACTAATCTAAAAAACCAACCAATTATTGGGTTTTTGAATATATTATGGTCCATAACAAACCGAATAGGGCGAGGACAAGCCCCGGCAATTAAAAGTGCATCAACAAAACTTACATGATTACAAACAATTATTGCTGCACCCTCTTTCGGAATATGTTCTAAATTATGATGTGTAACACGATAAAGGGTATGAGATAGAATCCATACAACAAATCGTAATGCAAACTCATCTACTTGATAGAAAACATAAAAACAAACCACAATATTCATCATGGCAATCACTAAAAAGAAATCACTAATCGACAAGCCCATCATGCCAAGGAAAAATATACCAACAAGCGCACTCCCCACCATAAACAATGCATTCATAATGTTGATAACAGCGATTGTTCTGGCTCTATAGTTTTCAGGCGCTCGTTCTTGAATAAATGCATAAAGTGGTACAATAAAAATCCCTCCCGAAACACCAATTCCAGCAAGGTTAATTAATAAAGCCCAATTGCCTGCTGTATTTAAGAATACGATCCATGAAATGGCTTCTATCGGCTTTTCAGGAATTGAAAAATATAAACCAATGCCAAACACAGTTAAACCTAAGGCTCCAATGGGGACAATACCAAGTTCAACACGAGAGTTAGACAATTTTTCGCATAACATTGAACCAACACCGATACCCAAAGTAAAAACAGCTAAAAGTAGCGTAACAAGCGATGAATCCCCATTAAGCGTTTCTTTTGAGAAGTTAGGAAATTGCGTGAGGTAAGCAGCGCCCAAAAACCAAAACCATGAAATGGCCATAACGGCTAAATAGATTGGTCTATTTTGTCGGGTCGTTTTTATTAATTCATGAGTTGTAGTGAATGGGTTATACGACACTTTTAAATTTGGCTCACTTGATACAGCGATAGGTATTGAACGACTGACCAAATAACCAAACAATGCCAACAAAACAACAAATATTGAAGTAATCAACAAATGAGCATCAAATTCCATAATAATGCCTGCACTAATCGTAGCGACTAGAATCGCAACAAACGTTCCCATTTCTACCAAAGCATTACCAGCAACTAACTGCTCTGGTTTTAAATGTTGAGGTAAGATTGCATACTTTGCAGGTCCAAAAAAAGTAGATTGAGTACCCATTAAAAAGAGCAATATGAGTAGAAAATAATACTGCTCAAGCATGAAACCAATTGCAGCAGCCATCATAATGACAATTTCTAATAGTTTAATTTTTCTTATTAAAGAAGATTTTTCATGTTTTTCAGTAATTTGACCAGCTATTCCAGAAAATAGGAAAAAGGGTAATATAAATAGCCCTGCCGCCAGATTAAGTACGAGATTAATGTCTAACCCTAGAGCATCCGATGCGCTAAAAGCAATAATCAACATGAGCGTGTTTTTATAGATATTGTCGTTAAATGCGCCTAAAAATTGAGTCGCAAAAAAAGGACCAAAGTTTTTTGATTTTAATAATGAGAATTGGCTCATCCTTGGCTCCGTTTGAAATGATTATTTTTGAAGTGTTCGATTAGTAAATACAGCTATTTTCCGATACAAAAGCTACTGAAAATTTCACCAAGTAAATCATCCGCTGTAAATTTCCCAGTTATTTCACTCAATGCATCTTGGGCAATCCTTAGCTCTTCCGCTAATAATTCACCTGCATTCATCTCTGTTAATTGTTTACGGCCAATCTTCACAGCATCTACCGCTTTTGTTAAAGCATCTAGGTGACGTCTTCGTGCAGTAAAAGAACCTTCATTTGATGCGTTAAAACCAACACAATCTTTCAAATGTTCTTGTAAAAAGCCTAAACCATGTTTTGTTTTTGCTGAAATTGAAATAACAGGATATGGGCCATCTAAGCTTAATGATGCTTCTTCATTAAGCTTATCGACCTTATTTCGAACCAAACTTAAATGATCGGTTCGTTCTAATTTTTCAACAAATTCAGACCAATGATCATCAGTGTTTAGCCCATCACTATTTGATGCATCGGTGACTAATAAAATTCTATCTGCTTGTTCTATTTCTTTCCAAGCTCGATCAATACCAATTTTTTCAACTTCATCACTACTTTCACGTAAACCTGCGGTATCAATAATATGTAGAGGCATGCCGTCAATATTGATTTGCTCTTTTAAAACATCTCTCGTGGTGCCTTCAATGTCAGTCACAATTGCGGAGTCTTTCCCAGCTAAAGCATTTAATAAACTCGACTTACCTGCATTAGGTTTTCCCGCGATTACAACACGCATTCCTTCGGTTAATAATGCACCCTGGTTTGCATTCTTAAACAACACATTCAGAGTTTCAATTAAGGTATCGAGTTGTGATAAAACATTAGATTCTGTTAAAAAATCGACTTCTTCTTCAGGAAAATCAATAGCAGCTTCAACAAATATTCTAAGTTTAATCAGTTGATCAACAATGTTATTAATTTGATTGGAAAACTCGCCTTGTAAAGAACGAAGCGCACATCGAGCAGCTTGTTCAGATGTACTATTAATCAAATCTGATATAGCTTCAGCCTGAACTAGGTCAAGCTTATCATTGAAAAATGCACGTTGAGAGAATTCACCTGGCTCAGCTAATCGTCCACCATGTTGAATAATGGTCTTGAGTAGTAAGTCCAGGATAATAGGACCACCATGCGCTTGCAATTCAATTACGTCCTCACCGGTAAAAGAGTGAGGATTATTGAAATAGAGGGCGATGCCTTGATCTAAACGCGCTTTGTTATAATCATGAAAATCACAATAATGAGCAAAACGTTTTTTAGGTGTGAAACCAAGAATTGCTTCTGCAATCGTTAAAGCTTGGGGCCCAGAGATTCGAACAATCCCTACACCACCACGACCAGCTGCTGTAGCGATCGCGGTAATGGTATCTTGATAATAAAACGTCATACGCTATAACCGCGTGATTCGTTAAGGATTAGCTTTTTCAATTTGTCGAGTAATGATCCACTGCTGAGAAATCGATAATATATTATTCACTAACCAGTAAAGTACAAGACCTGCTGGGAACCATAAGAAAAATACCGTCATCATAATTGGCATAATCTTCATGATTTTAGCTTGCATAGGATCAGGTGGCGCAGGGTTTAATTGCATCTGAATAAACATACTAATACCCATTAGGATCGGTAATATAAATAATGGGTCTTTTACCGACATATCGGTAATCCAAAACATAAAGGGCGCATGTCTTAGTTGTACACTTTCTAGTAAAACCCAATACAAAGCTATGAATACCGGCATTTGCACTAATATTGGTAAACAACCACCTAATGGGTTAATTTTTTCTTTTTTATACAACTCCATCATTGCTGCAGACATTTTCTGACGATCATC
>Ga0209825_1000092_pt1 | contig 92413 bp, 90 predicted proteins | sample EN8Hudsemesocosm_FD_184631 | JGI IMG/M metagenome (GOLD analysis project Ga0209825, IMG submission 184631) | Methane-oxidizing microbial communities from mesocosms in the Hudson Canyon - EN8B Hudson Canyon (SPAdes) (version 2) | ecosystem: Environmental > Aquatic > Marine > Cold seeps | place... | reverse complement strand
AATACCCTGAATTGAAAAAGCGTTATTGGGGAAAGCATTTTTGGGCAAGAGGATATTTTTGTGTCACGGTAGGGCAAATGAGCGAAGAAATGATTACCAATTATTTGGAACATCATTTTGAAGCAAATCCGAATGATAATTTTAAGGCAGAGTATGGTGAACTAAAATAACAGGGCTATTCGCCCTGTATCTCGACTTTCAGTCGCCAAACTCTCTAACCCACCCGTCTTTAAGCGGGTGGTTGTTTATTTAATGTCTCTACTGAATGTTATATTTAAAAGTTATATTGTAAAAAGTCATTAAACCATGATTTTGCTTTGTTAATAGATGAAGAAACACAAGGTGAGCTTTGTGTGGGTGAAGATCCTTTTATATATGGATAGGCAACTAAATTCTCACACTCCTCATTGGCTAATAATCCGTTTTCTGGATCAATTAATACCGTGTCAATATTATCTGGTGGTATTAATGTAACGGGTAAGGTTGATATTCTTCTCATTAATGCAGTCCAAACCTGTAAAGCTCCTGATGCGCCTGTTAACCCTGTTGGTTTATTGTCATCACGTCCAATCCAGGCAATAGATAGATAATCTCCACTATAGCCAGCAAACCAGCTGTCTCTTAGTTTATTGGTTGTTCCTGTTTTACCTACTAAACCAAAGTCTTTGGGGATATAAAGATAGGCTGAACGACCAGTACCTTCTGTCATAACCTCTTGTAAAATTGTATTTGTTATATAGGTTGCTGCTGGGTCTACGGCTTGTCTGACTCTATAAGGGTAATGTTGTAAGCGACCTCCATCTTTAGCTATCACTGCACGAATCGAACGTAAAGGGGTTGCAAAACCATCACCTGCTAAGGTTTGATAAAGCTGGGTTACTTCTAATGGGGTTAAGGGTGTCGCCCCTAATAGTAAAGAGGGGTATAAGTCTACAGGACGACTTACTCCAAGACTTTTTAATGTTTTAGCTATTCTGGCAACGCCTATATCCATTCCTATTTGTACGGTAGCTAAATTATAGGAATGAGCTAAAGCAGTATGAAACTCAACCTCGCCATGTTCTTTTCTATCGTAGTTATTAGGTTGCCAATGCTTGCCTTTTACACCTTTAATATTAATTGCAGTGTCACTCACTTTTGTATTAATAGTGTACTTATCGGGGTACTCTAATGCGGTTAAATAAACTAAAGGTTTAATCAATGAGCCTATAGGTCTAACGGCATCTAAAGCTCTATTAAAACCAACGCCTCTAGGATTGCGGCCACCTGCTAAAGCAACAATTTCACCGCCATCTCGACGAGTAACCGTAACAGCTGTTTCCAGCTTACTTGTTTTAGGTCTTTTTTCTAAAGTTTTTAGTTTTCTTTCTATAGTTTTTTCAAGTGTATTTTGAATCTTGGTATCAAGTGTGGTGAAAACGTGTAATCCTTCAGATGTTAAATCATCTTCTTTGTATTCTTGTCTTAATTGTCTTTTGACTAAATCCAGAAACCCTGGGTATCGATTTACTGAACGATGGGTACGAGAAATGACAGTTAATTTTAGTTTTTTTGTGGCTAGTTCTTGCTTTTTAGTAATGTGACCTAGTTTATGCATTTCCTCTAGTACTAAATTTCTACGTTTGACTGAGCGGTCTGGGTGACGCCTAGGGTCGTAATAAGAGGGACCTCTGACCAAAGCAACTAATGCTGCAATATCCTTTAAAGGTAAGTTTTTTAAAGATTGTCCAAAATAAAATTCACTTGCTAAACCAAAGCCATGAACAGCACTAGCACCATCTTGCCCTAAATATATTTCATTTAAATAAGCTTCTAATATTTCATCTTTTTGAAAGCGAAATTCTAGTATTAGAGCCATAATTGCTTCATTGGCTTTACGCCAAAGACTTTTTTCTGGCGTGAGATAAAAATTCTTTACTAGCTGTTGGGTAATAGTACTCCCCCCCTGAACAACAGAGCCTGCACGAATATTTGCTAATAATGCACGAGCTATTGCTTTAAAAGAGACACCAAAATGATTGTAAAAATCACGATCTTCAGTTGCCAATAAGCCGTGAATTAAAGCATCGGGTGTATTTTCAAGTTTTATAAGTATTCTGTCTTCTTTTCTGGTGGGGTAAAAGCTACCTATTTGTATAGGATCCATCCTAACAATCGCTAATTCTTTTGAGCTTGTTAAATTAATAACTTGAGATATGGTTTTCTCAGCAAATTTGATTCTTAATGTTTGGCTTTCTTCATGTTTATCCCAAAAATTAAAACTTCTGGTTTTTAAATTTATTTGGCGACCTTTTTTATAATAGGTACCTTCTGAGGCTAAATGATAATCTTTTCTATAATGTAGTTGTTGTAGTAAATTTTCAAATTCAGTAATTGACTGAGAATAGCCCCTGTAAATTTCTACGGGTGTTGCATATACCCTGGCTGGAATAGACCAGCGACGCCCTTCAAATTGTTTGCGGACGGTGTAGTCTAAATAACCAATATAACAACAGAGAATAAAACTGGAAAAAAGAAAGCAGTATAAAAGCCCTTTTTTAAACCAATGCATAGGTGGCTTGCTAACTTTTTTATTTTTTACAGCAGTTTTTTTTGTTCTTTTTTTAGGCATTGGCTAATAAAATTTAATATTGGTTAGGCTATTATCCAATATTTTGCCAATTAAAGATTAATTTTCAGCTGTTTTTTAAGGGAACGATGGATTGTTGCGTTTGTTTATCATTTATAAGGTCGCTCATGGATATTGAATTACTTTTTAGTAAGTAAGGCTCAGGCTTGCCAAAAATATAACCTTGTCCGTAATCTATTCCCATTTCCTTTAAAGCGACAATTATTTCAGGAGATTCGACATATTCAGCAATTGTTTTTTTACCTAATTTAGAAGCGATTTCAGCCATAGAGCGGACAAGAACTTGATCGGTTTCATCATTAATTAAATTCCTAATAAATTGACCATCAATTTTTACGTAGTCAACAGGGAATGATTTTAGATAATTAAATGAACAGAACCCTGCACCAAAATCATCTAAGGCAAATTTACAGCCTAAGGCGCGAATTTGTAAAATCATCTCACGTGTTTGTTCAAAATTTTCTACGGCAGCCGTTTCTGTAATTTCAAAGGTAATACGATGAGCAGGAACCCAAGTAAGGTCTAGTTTTTCTTTTATTACCGATAATAGAGATTTATCTTGAAATGCCACACCAGAAAGGTTGATGGCTAAAGATAGATGTGATTTGTTTTTAGGGAGGTTGGAAAGAAAATTAATAGCTTCAGATATAACCCAAAAATCAATGCTATGAATTAAGCCCATTCGTTCTGCAACAGGAATAAAGTCATTTGGATAAATTGTTTCACCATTTTCGCCATGCATTCTGAGCAGACTTTCATAATGAGAAATGTTGCCACTATTTAGATCAATAACCGGCTGAAAAACTAAATAAAACTTATTATTCAATAGAGATTTTCTAATTAAGGGAGCCAGAAATATATCTCGGTGTCGTTGTTGTACTGAGTTATCATTTTCATTATATTCCCAGACTAAGTTACGCCCATTTTCTTTTGCTAAGTTACAAGCCTGACGTGCTCTTGATATTATTTCATTGGGATGTGAAATAGTATTTGCTGAATTAAATTTTGCTATACCAATTGATAAAGAAGTGCTGTAACAAATATCACTAGCAAAGAAGCGGAAATTATAAATAGTTTCTCTGATGCTATTGGCGAATTGTTTGATGTCTTTTTTAGAATTGTTTTCTAAAAAAATACAAAACTCATCAGACCCAATACGAGCAAATAGGTCTTCTTTGTTGAGCATATTCCTAATAACTGAAACAACGTCTACAAGCAATTGGTCGCCAGTTTCAAATCCTTCAAGCTCGTTAAGTACGCTAAACCTATCAATATCAATAAATAGTAGAGCTGAGTAGGTGGGGAGTACATTATTACGGTTTAGTATTAAATGTAATTGTCGTTCAAAGTTTTGACGATTTAATAAACCAGTCAGTTCATCATGAACGACTAAATATTTTAATTTTGCATCGACTACTTTTCTTTCTGCTAACTCATTAATTAAACGCTCCTCTTGTTGGTGTCTAAGAGAACGTTCATGCATCATCATTAACTGGAATTCAATAATAATTAAGAATTCTGAAAAGTTAATAGGCAGTGAAACATAACGATTGAAATGGTTTTTTTCTAAATTAAAATTATCGTTAATCTTTAATTGTTGGGTTTTTGCTTTTGTGCTGAGAATAATAAAAGGGATGTCATAACCACTACCATTACTTGATAAAGTTTTGCACATTTCTAAAATATTACATTGCGGCAAATCCTCATTAACAATAATTAGCCCAATCTTTTCTGGTTCATTATAAAAAGGTCGTAGTGTTTCATAAATTTTACCACCATCTTTTGCACGTTTGATGTTATTAAAACCCTTGTCTTTCAAATGAAAGCCTATCTCTAGAGCTATATCATCATCATGCTCTGCGATAATAATAACTTTGTTTTTTAAAATTTTATCAATGATCATAAAGCCAACCAAGCTTAATAATAATAGTTATTTAGAAACTGTATAGTTTAAGTAAAGAGCGCCTATATTAATCTTAACCTTGAAGTTATCTAGTATTAAGGCTAAAGTTAAGGCGCTTTCAAACTATAAAAGCTCTTTAACTATAGACGGATTTAAAATTTTTACCATTTATGCTAAATATATCTCAACATGATTTGTTAATTTCCGATCTGTTTAAAGGCGACTTACAATTAGCTTCGCCGCCGACAGTGTACTTTCAATTACAGGAAGTTATTAAAAACCCTAATAAAACCATTGCAGATGCTGCATTTGTGATTGAGAAAGATGCTGGTTTAGCTGTTAGACTGTTAAAAATAGTTAATAGTGCTTTTTATGGTTTTCCATCAAAAATTACATCTATTGATCGTGCGATTAATCTTATTGGGACTAAAGAGTTACAAAATATTACTTTGGCTACCATCGTTATTGATAAGTTTTCAGCTTTTCCCTGTGATCTACTTTCTATGGGGGATTTTTGGTCCAGAAACCTTCGATGTGCATTGATTGCTCAAGGTATTGATCGGTATCTTGGTAGTCAGTTTTCTGAGTCCATTTTTATTTGCGGAATATTACATAATATTGGCCAATTAGTGCTTTGTCAGAAACTTCCAGAATTAGCTAAAGAGGTAGGGCTAATGTTGCAAGCTATAGATGAATCAACAGCAGAAGATGAAATTAGACTAGAAACTAATATTATTGGTTTTGATCATTTTGCAGTCGGCTCAGCTCTAACTGAATTATGGAAACTTCCTCCAATTATTACGGATAGTATCAGGTTGCATCCATTTCCTGATAATACTGACGAGTTTTCTGAAATAGCCTCTATTGTAAGGTTTGCAGATTGTAGTAGTAAGCTTGATGGATATTGCGGAGAAGGCGGGGGAGAGCAATTAAATATCTCTGCTACAGATATGAGTATTATTATCGATCAAGCTTACGACCAGTTTGAAGAGGTTTTTAAAATGTTTTACCCTGTATAAGGCAAACTACATTGAGATAACTATTTTTCCAGTGCTGTGGCCTTGTTCTATTTTTGAGTGAGTCTGAGGGACTTGTTCTAAGGATATTGTTTCAGATACTTTTACTTTTAAATCACCCTGTTCTACCCATTTTGCGCATTGATTTAAAATGCTTATATGATTGTCCCTAGCACTATCTAATTGTTTTAATAGGGGAGCAAGCATTAACTCAAAACCAATTAATAGGTTTTTTATTCTGGCTTCGGCTAAATTTATTTCACCAGGGTCTAATAAAGTAATTAATCGGCCAAAATAAGCTGCACAAGCAATGCTTTGCTTAAAGGCATCTGCTCCTACTGTATCAATCACTAAATCAACACCTTTACCAGCTGTTAAATGAGTGACTTCTTTAAGTACATCCTTTTCGGTGTAAATAATCGTGTGATCTGCGCCCAGAGATTTACAAAAACTAGCTTTTTCTTCTGAACTAACGGTGGTAATTACTTTTGCGCCCTTCAGTTTTGCTAATTGAATAGCAATATGTCCAACACCACCTGCACCCGCATGAATTAATACTGTTTCATCGGCTTGCAAATTACCTTTATCAAATAAGGCTCCCCAAGCAGTAATTAAAACTAGAGGCATTGCAGCAGCCTCTACAAAATTAATGTTCTTTGGCTTTAATGAAATCCATCGCTTATCAATAATAGTATATTCAGCATAACAGCCTTGCTCTTGTCCCAAGCCTCCATGACAAAACCAAACTTCATCACCTATTTTATATTGGGTGACAGCATCACCCACTGAAACAATTTCACCTGCACCATCGCAACCTAAAACAATAGGTAAGGGATGTTGATAAAAGCTACCATTTCTTCGAACTTTGGTATCAATAGGGTTGATGCTGGCTGCTTTTATTTTGATTTTTACTTCGGTAGGGAAGGTGATTTCAGGTTCATCAATATTTGAGATTTGTAAATTATTGATTGACCCCGTATCTGTCATTAAAACTGCTTTCATGTCCTTTACCATTGTTGACGATAATCTTGATAATCATTGTGTTTTATCAATGACACTTTATGATGTTTATCTAGCCAATAAACATCAGGTAAATTATACCCATTAAATCTGTTTGCTTTTATTAAGCTATAAGCCCCAACGTTTGAAAACACCAGGCGATCACCTGTTTTTAGTTGGTTTTTAAATGTGTATTCACCAAAAACATCTCCTGCTAAACAACTGGAACCCACTAAAAGATAAGGGTGACCGTTTCCTTGTTTTTCAGTTTGTAAAAGATGAGGACTTTTTTGGTACTCAAAAACTTCGGGATTATGGTTGACTGAGGTATCTAACACTGCAATGTTTTTACCGTCAGAAATAAAACAATCAATAACACTTGTCACTAAAAATCCTGCGTTACCAACAACTGCTTTCCCTGGTTCTATAAAAATCTCCAGCCCATATTGTGATTTTAATCTTTTGACTAAATCAATAAAAGGCTGCTGATTATTAATTTGAGGGTAAAGGTAGCCACCCCCCATATTTAACCATTTTAATTGTTTTAGCTGAGCCCCAAATTTTTGTTCGAGTAGGTGAATTGTTTTTTCTAAAGGTAGATAATCAGTATTAGAAAAAACAGTATGAAAATGTATGCCTTCTATTTCTTTTGGTATGTCTGTCAAACTATCTAAGGCTATTCCTAATTTAGAAAAGGGGCGACAAGGATCAAAGCGCTGATCCTTTGCAAAGGATAACTTTGGGTTTAGTCTTAAGCCTAATGAAGCTTGCTTATTTATTTTTTGTAAGCGTAATGACTGGGTGATTGAATTAAAGCTTATATGGGAGCATAGTTCAGTAATTTCTTTAAATTCATGATCTCTAAGTCCTGGGCTTGTAATGTGGATGGAGTTTTTTTCTGTTGAAATTTCTTTTGCTATTCGAGCTTCAAATAAAGAGCTGACAGAAAAGCCATCTAGAACAGGCTTTACCAAGTTTAAAACTTGTTCAAGGGGAAGGGCTTTTACTGAGTATAAAACTTGGCAGTCCGAATTGTTTCTTAAATTAACTAACTCAGCAATATTAGAGCTAATTATATTTTCATCGAAGACGTAGGCTGGTGTTGAATTTAAATTATTTTTAAGATGATTAAGATCCATTTGCTTTACAGTGAAAGGTATTTAATTCCGTGATAACTTTATTCATATAAACATCATGTTTTTCCATGATTACTTTGGAGCATAATTGAGATTCAAAACAAACAGCTGTTAGCTCCGTATCTGTTCTAACTTCTTGTAATAATCGATCATAGTAACCAGCACCATTTCCTAGTCGACCACCATGGCGATCAAAGGCAACGCCCGGTACCATTATTAAATCTAATTCATTAGCTGAGACCTCTTTACCTTTTTCTCCCCAACGAATTTTAGGTGGCTCCAGTATTCCCCATGTTCCCGGTGAAAGTTCTGCAATATCTTCGAGCCACCATAAGCCTAATTTATTTTGTCCATCTATATCAGTCGTACAATAAGGGATAATGATTCTTTTTGAGCTATTAAGCTGTAGCAGAGCTGTTTCTAATGTTCTAACTTCTGATCGGCAGTGTAGATACCACATAATGGTTTCTGCCTGTTGGTAACTTTCTTGAGCAATAAAAGTGTTACAAATTATTTGACTCAAATGATCTTTATTTTGCTGTCTATTTCTCGCTTGGTATGCTGAGCTACGCTGTTGTTTTTTTAGATCCATGGTTGTTAAAGGCATAGTGAGGGAAGGTTATTATGCCTTTAATAATTCCTTTGTTTACAGGGCTGCAATAATAGCTTCACCCATTTCAATGGTGCCAGCTTTTGAGTCGGGGTTTAAATCAGGTGTAACGTGCAGACCTTCTTCAATTACCTTTTCTACCGCTATTTTAATTTTTCTAGCAGCTTGTGTTTCCCCTAGATGATTTAACATCATTACTCCAGACATGATGACGGCAGTAGGATTGGCTAAGTTTTTACCTGCAATATCGGGTGCACTGCCATGTACAGCTTCAAATAAAGCAGCTTCTTTACCAATATTAGCGCCAGGGATTAACCCTAAGCCACCTACTAAACCAGCCGTTAAGTCAGACAAAATATCACCAAACATATTGGTAGTTACTATGACATCAAACTGACTTGGATCCATAACCAAATGCATACAAGTTGCATCAATAATTTTTTCATCAAACTCAATATCTGGGTATTTTTTAGCTACTTCTTTTGCAGTATCTAAAAATAAGCCTGAGGTGAATTTTAATATATTGGCTTTATGACATGCGGTGACTTTTTTACGACCATTTTCTTTAGCATATTTAAAAGCATACTCTACAATGCGTTCAGAGCCTTCTTTGGTGATGACAGCTAAACTTTCAGCAACATCTTTTTTTCTTGTTAGATAGTGTTCAAGACCTAAATACAAGCCTTCTGTATTCTCTCTGACAATAACAATATCAACATTATCAAATTTAGTTTGAGCACCTTTCCAGGTTTTTGCCGGACGGATATTGGCATATAAGTCGTATTTCTGACGTAAAGCGACATTAATACTTCTAAACCCACCACCAATAGGAGTTGTTAAAGGGCCTTTAAAAGCAATTTTATTCCTATCAATTGAAGCTAAAGTCTCATCTGGAATTGGGGTGCCATGTTTGTCAAAAGCAGACATGCCAGCATCAGCTTCTTCCCAGTTAATTTTTACGCCAGTTGCATCAATAATCTTGACGGCAACCTCCATAATAGAGGGGCCGATACCATCACCCTTAATCAAGGTAATATTATGCATTTTGAAGTCTCCAAATGGTCAGAATGAGTTTAAATGATACACAAATCCACATAATTTTGCTGAATCGAGTGTACTTACTCTATAATTATAAGAAATTTACTGATTAAAGAGACTTACTTTAGAGATTACTATGGAAAAATCATTTATCTTACACATGCTTACGACTGCTAAAAACTTAAGCCCATTCGATGTGAATATGGCTTTAGACGCTGGTTGGGTTTCAGCTGTGCCTTATACCAATGTTGAAGCAAGTGAAGTAAAAGACCTGATTCAAGATGTTATTTTTTCTCGTAGTGCAAAAGCTTTAAAAAGAACGGGTATATTTATCGGTGGTAGAGATACTAAGCAAGCCACGGATATGTTAAAAACAGCTAAGAACTCAATGTTTTCACCTTTCGAAGTTTCTGTTTTTGCTGACCCTAGTGGTGCTTTTACGACAGCAGCAGGAATGGTTGCTGCTGTTGAAAGTGAATTAGACACGAAATTTAATACTACTTTTGAAGGGAAAACATTATTAGCGCTAGGTGGTACTGGTCCTGTAGGCCAAGCTGCGGCAGTTTTAGCTGCTCAAGCTGGAGCAAATGTAAGAATTATTGGTAGGCAGTTGGATAAAGCTCAACGTATTGCTGATTTATGCAGTGAAGAGTTTGGTGAAGGAAAAATTAAGATAGAAGCAGGTACAAATGATAATATCGCTGAATATATTAAAACGGCTAATGTTGTATTCGCAACAGGTGCTGCAGGGATTGAATTGTTAAGTGCAGAACATATTGCTTCTGCAGTAGAGTTGCAGGTTGCTGCGGATATTAATGCTGTGCCACCTTCTGGTATTGTTGGTCTGGATGCCTTTGATAACGGTAAAGAAATTGCTGGTAGTTCAAGTGGAGCAGTTGGATTGGGAGCCTTGGCAATTGGTAATATTAAATATAAAACTCAAAGTCAGTTATTAAAACAAATGATTGATAGTGAAAAGCCTGTTTATCTACATTTTGAACACGCATTTGAAGTTGCTCGTCAAATTGTAAAATCAACTAAATAAGGATGTAAAATGCCAAAGCGCAGTATTCTTCACATGTTCGACCCAATGATAAATAATAGTCCATTTGATATTAATATGGCATTGGATACAGGGTTCGATGTGTTAATGCCTTATAGTAATGTTAAATTAGAAAGTATTCATGGTTTAACTCAAGATGCTATTTTCTCTCGTAGCCCATCTGGTATAAAAAAGACAAGTCTCTTTATTGGTGGTCGTGATATGGGGCTGGCAATGGATATGATGGGCGCTGCTCAGCAGGCTATGGTTCCACCCTTTGAAGTTTCTGTTCTTGCAGACCCTAGCGGGGCTTTCACTACAGCAGCTGCGCTTGTTGCTTGCGTTGAAAAACAGCTAAAAGTAAAACACAATAAAGAGCTTAAAGATTGTAAAGCTCTGGTTTTTGGTGGAACAGGGCCAGTTGGCATTGCGACAGGTGTAATAGCTTCATTGGCAGGAGCAAATACATTTTTAGTTGATCATATGTCTATTGATGCTGCTAATGATGCTGCTAAAGAATATAATCGCCGTTGTCAAAGTGAGCTGTCTGGTGCAGTAGCTGGTTCTGATGAAGAAAAAATGGCATTAATAGCTGATGCTGACATTATTTTTTGTACTGCAAAAGCTGGCATTCAGGTATTAAGTACTGAAGTATTAGCATATGCTAAGCAGCTTAAAGTTGCGGGCGATGTAAATGCAGTCCCACCTGCAGGTATTGCGGGTATAGGTGCAATGGATGCCAGTATTGAATTAAGCAGCCCTGCTGGAGCAATAGGGATTGGGGCGCTGGCTGTTGGTAACATTAAATATAAAGTTCAGCATAAATTGCTCGAATTATGTTTATCATCAGATAAGCCTGTTTATCAGGATTTTAGAGATGCTTTTACTGAGGCGCAAAAAATAGTATAAAAATAGGGCTATAAACGATAAGTTTAATAAACTTAGTTTTTTTCTCTTTGATACTTTAATCTTTCTAAAAAAATCTAATAATGAATTTTAAATATCCTTTATTTTCCTCGCTAGTTCTTTCTATCATTTTATCTGGTTCAGCTTTTGCTAAAAAGCCTGAGGGTAAGGGAAAGCATCATTATCAAGGATCAGAAAAAGAGTATAGAAAGAATAGTAATAAGCAATCAGATGAATTCAGTTCAAGAGGGAGAGATCGAGCTGAAGAGCGACATCAATATAAAAAGTCAAAAAAACAAAAAAAGAATAAAGAAAAGTCTCGTGATAAGAGCTATGAAAGAGAATATGATCGTCATGAATATCGTCGAAATGATGACTATGAAAGAAAGTATGATTCATATCGCGATCGCGACAATAGAGAACTGGATCGTTATGAACGTCAAAGGTATAAAGAAAGATATCAAAATGACCCTGTTGGAATTATCGTTGATGAAACTGCTGATACTGTAAGGTCAAAAGTAAACCAAGTTCATCGTAAAGCAATTGATTCTATAGATAATAAAACTAGAGCATTATCAGGTAATAGTAATCAAACAGAATCTGTTAGAGAAAATAAACCATGGTGGTCTATTTTTGGTGGGGAATAAAAAAATATAAATTAGGTTTAGTGACTCCCACAGGATTACCATGGGAGTTACCATATTACTTAGCTATCAATCACGTAATAGCTCATTAATACCTGTTTTGCTACGTGTTCTTTCATCAACCTGTTTGATGATAACTGCGCAATATAAGCTGTAAGTACCACATTTAGAAGGTAAGTTACCTGGTACAACTACTGAACCCGCTGGTACACGACCATAAATAATTTCACCAGTCATACGGTTAAAGATTTTAGTACTTTGACCGATATAAACACCCATTGAAATAACAGCACCTTTTTCAACAATTACACCTTCAACGATTTCTGAACGTGCGCCGATAAAACAATCGTCTTCAATAATCGTTGGTCCTGCTTGTAAAGGTTCTAAAACGCCACCAATACCTACACCACCAGATAAATGTACGTTTTTACCAATCTGTGCACAAGAACCTACTGATGCCCATGTATCAACCATAGTACCGCTATCAACATAGCCGCCGATGTTAACAAAAGAAGGCATTAAAATAGCGCCTGGTGCAATGTAAGAACCATGACGAGCCACTGCATTAGGAACGATACGAACACCACCTTTTACAAAATCTTCAGGTGAGTGAGTTGAGAATTTAGCTTCAACTTTATCGTAGTAGCGAGTGTTGCCGCCTTCGATAACGCGGTTTTCATTGATTTTGAAAGAAAGTAAAACAGCTTTCTTTAACCATTGGTTAACCACCCATTCGCCAGATGTTTTTTCTGCAACACGTGCTGTACCAGCATCAAGCATGTTGATTGCTTCTTCAACAGCTGAACGAATTTCAGCAGAAACAGTTGAAGGTGAAATGTCGGCGCGTTTTTCAAAAGCGTCGTTAATAATATTTTCTAAGTTTGACATAAGTTTTTAGTCTAATGTGTTAATAAAATGTTTGATTCGGTTAGCCGCTTCTATACATTCCTCTACAGGAGCGACGAGTGCAATTCTGACATGGTTTTCCCCAGGGTTAATACCATCTGCATCACGTGATAAAAAGCTACCAGGTAAAACGGTAATATTTTGTTGGGCAAATAATTGTTGAGCAAAATCGGTATCAGCAATGGATGTTTTTAGCCAAATATAGAAACTTGCTGGTGGTTTGCTAATATCGCAAACATCACTCAAGATATCTATAAAAGCAGAAAATTTTTGGCGATATAATACTCTGTTTTGTTTTACGTGTTCTTCATCTTTCCAAGCGGCGGCACTGGCATATTGAGTAGGCAAGGGAAGTGCGCAACCTTGGTAGGTTCTGTATTCAAAATATTTTTTTAATATTTCTGCATCTCCCGCAACAAAGCCAGATCTTAAGCCGGGCGCGTTAGAGCGCTTAGATAAGCTTTGAAAGATAACGCAACGATCAAAAGTTGTGTTCCCCATATTATAAGCTGTTTCTAATAAGCCTTGTGGAGGATTATTTTCATCATCATATATTTCGGTATAGCATTCATCTGAAGCAATAATAAAATCAAATTTATTCGCCAGTTTAATTAGCTTTATATGATCTTGTTCTGAGATAACCGTACCTGTTGGGTTACCAGGTGAGCAAATGAAAATAAGTTGGCAGCGTTGCCATATTTCATCGGCAACTGAATCAAAGTTAGGTAAATAGCCTGACTCTTCAGTTGTATTGATAAAGTAAGGTTCAGCGCCTGCCAATATAGCTGCACCCTCATAAATTTGATAAAAAGGGTTTGGCATGATGACAATAGCATCAGGCTTAGATGAATCAATCACTGCTTGAGCAAATGAAAATAAAGCTTCACGGGTGCCACTAACCGGTAGAACTTGCTTATCTATACTTATATCTGTTGAGGCAATATTAAACCGTTGACTAACCCAGTCAGCAATAGCTTGTCTAAGCTCAGGAATGCCTTTGGTTGTTGGGTATTTAGCAATGCCATCAGCGTGTTTGCTTAGTGCTTCATGGATTAAGCTAGGTGTTTGGTGTTTAGGTTCACCGATAGATAAAGCAATATGATCTTTGTCTTTTGGTGCTGTAATTCCTTGTTTTAAGGCGTTAAGCTTGGCAAAAGGGTAAGGGTGTAAGTGATCTAAATTTGGGTTCATTTATATATAAGGTTATTTGTTACAGCGAGGAGTTTTACTAATGGATTGAGCTTGTTGATAATACTGCATCGCGGTGGGTATATGTGCGGATAGTTCTTTTATGCGAGTATCGTGTGACGGATGCGTTGACATAAATTCTGCTGGTTGAGCTCCTTTGCTTGCTTGCGCCATTTTTTGCCATAAGTTTATGCTTTGTCTTGGATCAAATCCTGCTTTAGCCATTAAATCTAGACCAATAATGTCTGCTTCACTTTCGTGTGTTCTGCTGAAAGGAAGAATAACACCATACTGTGCTCCTATACCTAAAGCACTAACAGCTGCTTGCCCTAAAGCTGTTGTAGGTGAGCTGACAGCAGAAATAGTCGAAACCCCAAGGTCTAGAGCAGTTTTTTGTGACATTCTTTCATTACTATGTCGAGCAAGTACGTGGCCTACTTCATGGCCAATAACCGCCGCAAGTTGATGTTGGTTATCAACTAATTTGATTAGTCCTGTGTGAACACCAATTTTATTGCCAGGTAAGGCAAAAGCATTTAATGATTCATCATCAAAAACTATAACTTCCCAGTTACCGCCTGTCTCATAAGTAATGGCTTCGGCAATACAATTAACAAATTGGGTGTATTGAGCGCTTTTACTTTGTGGCTTTTCTTTTTTTAAGTTATCAAAAGCTTGTAAGCCCATTTTATTAACTTCTGAATCCGACATGTAAATAAACTGCGATCTGCCTGTTGGGCTAGTTGCGCATGCGGTTAATGAGCAGCAAAATAGAATTAAGCAGATTTTTTTTAACATAAGGGGCTGGTGCTAGGGTAAAGGACCATATTTTAACTTAAGTTCAGATATATTTATAATTTTATCAACTGATGACCTTGGGTTTCAGATGTCCAAGATAAATAAATATCTTTATTATTACTAATTAGCTTTGGGTGACTATTCTTAGAGCTTGATTTTAAGTCTATTTGTTTCTGTTGCCATGACTGTCCATCATCTAAAGATTCTTTGGCATGCAAAGTGGTTTGTTCCCCATTAAATTCTTTCCATACAATAATGACTCTATTGTTTAAAGACAGTACATCTGGGTGGCTGGGTAGGTATTCTGCATTTCCTATAGGTGTAGGCGCTGAAAGTGTTTTACCAAAATCATCGCTGTGTCTGTAAAAAATACCTTGGCGCGTGTCCCCAAGGGTAAACCAGGTAAGGTGAATACGGTTTTTATTGCTGATAGCAATAGCTGGCCCATGTTCAGGGCAAGCCTCAATCTTCCAATTATCGTCGGTAACTCTAAGAGGTGTTTGCCATGAGCCATCTTTATTCATACTAATTAGAGCGTGATCCCTGATACCCCCCTCATAAACCATACGAGCAAAAAGAATGGGGGTCTGCTCATTGCTTAAAATAGTTGCTGTCCGGCAGCATGAGCAAATTCCTTTACTGAGGAATTGATTCACAAATTGTGAATTATCTGATGCTGATTTTTTGCTGTAGTAAATAGTAAGTACGCCATCCGCTTGATCTTGATCAATAAGTTCGTGGCGAGTGTCATGCCAAAATAAATAAGTATTATCATTATTATCAATAAGCATTTTATCCATGTAATGCATAGCTGTTGTAGCTTGGTCACTAACTAAGATAGGGGGGCTAAAAGATTTTCCGTTATCATCAGAATAGCTGAAGAAACTGGTGGAGTTTTGTTGTTCATCAGCATAATAAAGTACATTGATGCGGCCAGAATGACTTACTTTTATTACTGCAGGATTTTCTGGCCAAACACTTATCTTTTGATTTTGTTGGTTTATTTTTACAGGTGTGCTGTAGGTTTTGCCATTATCATTTGAATGGTCAATATACACTGCTTGTTGAGTTGGCGTTAATCGCCATAAAGTTCCATCAGGAGCAAAATTGACAGAGACTGTAGCGCGAAGAATTTTGCTATGAAGTTGATTTGAATCGGTAATGGTTGATTGGCAACTACTAAGGAATAACACAGCGATAATGGAAAAAAGAAGATGAAAGCTTATTTTTTGAGGCATAAATGAAGAGATTGTTTGGGCAGGATTGGTGCCGAAGTTACTATATTATTATTCCATTATATAGGTGATCTGATGTTTTGTGAATGTTGAAAAATGCTGATATATCAAAAAAAGAAACAATTAAATTATTCTTAGAGCGCTTTTTGTAGGAAGTTAAGAGTTTATGAAGATGTTAAAATGTTGTTTTTAGTATAAAATAGTAGGCTTTTGTTATTTTGACCTCCTTCTCTGTAAAACTTTAGGTAAGAAAATGCGTTGTCCTTTTTGTGCTACTCAAGATACACGAGTTGTTGACTCTCGATTAGCGAGTGAAGGTGATCAAGTTCGACGTAGACGCGAGTGCGCGAATTGTAAAGAACGATTTACTACTTACGAGGTTGCTGAGCTAACACTGCCAAAAATCATCAAACGTGACGGTGCGCGTGAATCGTTTAATGAGAAAAAGCTGCGTGCAGGCATGTTGCGTGCTTTGGAAAAACGGCCTGTAAGTAGCGAGGCTATAGAAGCAGCAATTAGTAGGATTAAAAAATCTTTAACCGCTATGGGTGATAGAGATATTGCCTGTGATGAAGTTGGAGAGTTGGTGATGAAAGAGTTAACAGTTTTAGATCATGTCGCTTTTGTTCGTTTTGCTTCGGTTTACCGTAGTTTTCAAGATGTAAATGAATTTACAGAAATCATTGAAAAAATGCAGAATAAGTAATGGCAGCTGAAGATACTGTTTTTATGGCGAAAGCTATAAAGCTGGCAGAAAAAGGAAAATATACAACAGACCCAAATCCGAGAGTAGGGTGTGTTTTAGTTAAAGATAATAAAGTTATCGCAGAAGGTTGGCATGTAAAAGCAGGGCTTGGTCATGCGGAAGTTAATGCCTTAAAGCAGTTGGATAATGCTAAAAACACAACCGCTTACGTTACTTTAGAGCCTTGTAGTCATACAGGAAAAACAGGGCCTTGTTGTGATGCTTTAATTGCGGCGAGAGTTGCTCGTGTTGTTGTGGCAATGCAAGACCCAAATCCTTTAGTTGCAGGGCAGGGAATAAAAAAAATGCAGGATGCAGGCATTGAAGTTGAATGTGGTGTATTGCAGCAAGAAGCAGAAATTTTAAATAAAGGCTTTATTAAACGAATGACCACGGGCTTGCCATTTGTACGTAGTAAAATGGCAATGAGTTTAGATGGTCGTACTGCAATGGCCTCGGGTGAGAGTAAGTGGATTACTTCGCCAGCATCTAGAGCAGGTGTGCAGCTTTTAAGGGCTGAAAGCTCGGTTGTTTTAACGGGGATTAATACCGTTTTAGATGATGATCCTTCATTGAATGTAAGGTTGGATGGTGTGGTTCAGCCGATTAGAGTTATTCTCGATTCGGAATTAAAAATACCTTTAGAAAGTAAAATGCTGGGTTTGGATGGTGAAATTTGGGTTTTAACCTGTAATTCAGATCAGCAAAAAATAGCCAATGCTGAAAATGCAGGATATAAAGTTTTTCAGCTGAAAAGTGATAATGCTCGATTAGATTTAAAAGCTGTAATGGTTTTCTTGGGGGAAAAACAAGTCAACAATATTTTAGTAGAGGCTGGTGCTATTTTAAATAGCGCGTTGCTGGCTGCGGAAGTGGTTGATGAATGGGTGGTTTATATGGCACCTTGTGTTTTGGGCGATCAAGGACGTGGTTTATTTCATTTGCCTGAGTTACAAAAAATGGCAGATAAAAAACAATTAAATATGAAGGCTGTCAGGCAAGTAGGTCCTGATTTAAAGCTGACTTTTAGCATGAAGTAGAGTGAAATGTTTACAGGAATTATTTTAGCAGTAGGAAAGATAGTTGCGGCTCAGCCAAAAGGTGGTGACTACCGTTTAAAAATCGAAACAGGAAAGTTAGCTATAGAGGATGCTGCATTAGGGGATAGCATTGCTGTTAACGGTGTGTGTCTAACTGCCATTGAATTGGGTGCGAATTATTTTTGTGCAGATGTATCAAATGAGACAATTGCCAGAACAAGCTTAAAGGTGGCAAAAGCAGGTGTTGCTGTAAATTTAGAATTAGCACTAACACCCACAACACGATTAGGCGGTCATATTGTCAGCGGACATGTTGATGGTTTAGGGGTTGTGGTATCAAAACATCAAGATGGGCGTTCTTTTCGATACAAATTTAAAGCGCCTGATAATATAGCGAAATATATCGCAGAAAAAGGCTCCATTTGTATTAATGGTGTCAGCTTAACAGTTAATGAAGTTGATGGTGCCTCATTTACTGTTAATATTGTGCCTCATACGCTGCAAGAAACAACCTTGGGTGAATTGGCAGCAGGAAAAGAAGTTAATCTTGAAGTGGATTTATTGGCACGTTATATGGAAAGATTAATGAAAGGGGAGGCTGCGGCAAAATCAACAAGCTCAGTCACAGAAGAATTGTTACAAAACAGTGGTTTTTTAACCAAATAATAGAGCTGAATGAATACAACTGAAGAAATCATAGAAGACTTTCGCCAAGGTAAGATGGTCATCATTATGGATGATGAGGATCGTGAAAACGAAGGTGATTTAGTGATGGCTGCGTCTTTTACGCAAGCCTCGGATATTAACTTTATGGCTAAATATGGTCGTGGGTTAATTTGTCTAACCTTGACGGGGGAGCGTTGCCAGCAACTTAGATTGCCTTTAATGGTTAATGATAATAAAACAGCGCATTCTACGAACTTTACTGTTTCTATTGAGGCGGCTAAAGGGGTTACAACAGGTATTTCAGCCGCGGATAGGGCTTTAACTGTGCAAGCTGCTGTATCTAAAAATGCAACTCCAGATGATTTGGTTCAACCGGGGCATATTTTCCCATTAATGGCTCAGGCAGGTGGTGTTCTTAATCGTGCTGGTCATACGGAAGCTGGGTGTGATCTTGCTAAATTGGCGGGAACTGAGCCTGCAGCGGTTATTGTAGAAATTCTTAATGAAGATGGCACAATGGCAAGGCGCCCTGATCTTGAGGTTTTTGCCAAACAGCATGATCTTAAAATAGGTACTATTGCTGATTTAATCCAATATAGGATTCAAAACGAAAACACCTTAGATCGCATTAGTGAATGTGATTACCCAACAGAATTTGGCGCTTTCAAAATGTATGCTTATCAAGATATTAATGATAATAACGTGCATTTGGCCTTGGTTATGGGTGATGTGACTGTTGATGAGCCTATTTTGGTTCGGGTTCATGCGCGCAACCTGACGGATGATTTGTTTTCTTCAAAACGGTCTGGCGGTACGTTTTCGATTAATGAGGCGATGAAAAAAATTGCTGAAGAAGGTCGTGGAATTTTAGTGGTTATCAGGCAGAATGAAGATAATAAAGCCCTAGTTGAGCATATTCATCAGTATCAATTACAAGATAATGGTGTTGTTTCTGTTGAGACAGAAGATAAAAAAATGGATTGGCGTACAACCGGAACAGGAGCAAGGGTATTGTCTGACCTGGGAGTGCGTAAATTAAAAGTGATGGGTACAGAGAAAAAATATTTTGGACTTTCAGGGTATAACTTGGAAGTTGTAGAGCATACTGAATAGTGGGAAATGTAGGATGGGTACAGCTATCCTATTCCATCCTGCAAAATACTTGTAGCCTTGATGGAACGAAGTGGAATCAAGGTTTATGCTTAAAATCCCTTGATTTCGCTTCGCTGCATCAAGGCTACAGATACTATTGATTGAGTAAAGGGTTGTTCAATTGGTATTTGGATTAAACAGAATTGTAAAATTTAACAAAGAGTAGAGAAATAAAATGTCGACAATAAAAGTATTAGAAGGGAATTTATCAGTTTCAGGTGGTAAATTTTGTATTGTAGCTTCTCGTTTTAACAGCTTTATCGTAGAGCAGTTAGAAGGTGGTGCAATTGATGCATTAGTTCGACATGGCGCAAACAAAGATGATATTTGTTTGGTAAAGGCACCGGGTGCATTTGAATTGCCGATGGTTGTTCAGCGTATAGCAGCAACAAAAAAATATGATGCAATTATTGCCTTGGGTGCTGTTATTCGTGGTGGCACGCCGCATTTTGAATATGTAGCTGGTGAGTGTGTTAAAGGTATTGCCTCTGTTTCATTGCAATATGATGTGCCGGTTAGTTTTGGTGTATTGACAGTTGATAGTATTGAGCAAGCTATTGAGAGAGCTGGAACTAAAGCTGGAAACAAAGGTGCTGAAGCGGCTATGTCAGCAGTAGAAATGGTTAGTTTATTTAATAATCTGGAAGCTTAATGAGTTCAGCAAAAACAAATGCTAGGAAATGTGCGGTGCAGGCCTTATATCAATGGCAGATGACGGGCGAGAGTTTGGCTCGGATTGAAATGAACTTTATGGAAGAAGAGCTATTAAAAGGCGCTCAGAAAAATTATTTCACAGAAATTTTTTATGGCGTGCCTAAACAATTAAATGCCATTGATGAGGTGTTGTCTGAATTTGTTGATAGACCTGTTGAAAAAATAGACCCAGTAGAGCGGGCTGTTTTAAGAATTGGAGTTTATGAGTTAACAAATCGTTTGGAAACACCTTATAAAGTGATTATTAATGAGGCAGTTAATTTAGCTAAATGCTTTGGAGCTGATGGAAGTCATAAGTATGTGAATGGCGTTCTAGATAAAGTCGGTAAAGTTAAGCGTGCGGTAGAAATTAAAGCAAAACAGGATAAAAATAAAACTTAGTGGCTATTTCTGAGTTTGGTTTAATTCAGCGATACTTTACATCAGCAGAATTAATTAACCCTGTTAATCGTTTAGGTGTAGGGGATGACTGTGCTCTTATGTCTATTCCTGATGGCTATGAGTTGGCATTAACAGTTGATACCATGGTTGAGGGGGTGCATTTCTTTGCAGGTGCAAATCCCGAGCAATTGGGTAAAAAACTATTAGCGGTAAATTTGAGTGACTTGGCTGCTATGGGCGCAACGCCTGTTTCAGTAACATTGGCGCTGACAATTCCTGAAATTAATGAGGATTGGTTAAAGTCTTTTTCGACTGGGTTTTTAAATTTAGTTAAATCGTACTCACTTGATTTGATTGGGGGGGATACTACCAAAGGTCCTTTAACCCTTTCCGTTCAAGCGATGGGTATTGTGCCAAAGGGTCAAGCCTTAAGGCGTTCGACAGCAAAAACAGGTGATTTAATTTTTGTTACTGGGCAAGGGTTAGGTGACTCTGGCTTAGGTTTGAAAATTGAGCAAGGTTATCAGAGTGAAAATGCTGATGCAGTACTGCAAAAATTTCATACCCCTGAGCCAAGGGTGAATGAAGGTATAAAGATCAGAGAGTATGCAAGTTCTTGTATAGATTTATCAGACGGAATTGCTTCTGATCTGAGTCATATTTTAAAGCAAAGTAGTGTTGGTGCTGTTTTAGATTGGGATAAAGTACCTCTATCAAAGGCTGTTTCTGACTATATTGATAAAACTAATGATTGGTTATTGCCATTGTCTGCTGGTGAAGATTACGAGCTGTGTTTTACTGTTGCTCCAGAGAATGTGTCCTCTATTAATATAGAGTGTACGCAAGTTGGAGTAATTGAGTCTCGCGCTGGATTAAGATTTCAGCGATTGGGTGTTACTAAAGAATTGGGAGTGAAGGGTTTTGAGCATTTTTCTTAATTCTTATTACGGAAGAAATAAGTTAACAGTTAAGCAAATATTAACGACTCCGGTTTTATTCTTAGCTTTTGGTTTTGGTTCGGGTCTAGCTAAAAAAATGCCAGGTACTATGGGTACTGTTGCGGCTATCCCAGTTTATCTGGCTTTTGTACAAACTAATATATTGTTTTACAGCGTTTTGACCTTGCTGGTATGTTTTTTTGGAATCCAAATTTGCGATAAAGCAGCAAAGCAATTAGGTGAGCATGATTTTGGCGGTATAGTCTGGGATGAGGTGGCTGGCTACTTGGTGACTATGTGGTTTGTCCCTTTTTCATGGGATGCTGTTTTAATTGGGTTTATCTTATTTAGAGTTTTTGATATTGTAAAACCTTGGCCAATAAAATGGATAGATCAAAAGGTTGAAGGTGGTTTTGGTATTATGCTAGATGATTTGTTGGCTGGGCTGTTTTCTGCCGTCATTTTATGGTATATTATGCAGTCTTGATCGGTAGTTGGTAATACTGGGAAGGAATATATAGTACACAATCGCGGGGTGGAGCAGCTTGGTAGCTCGTCGGGCTCATAACCCGAAGGTCGTAGGTTCAAATCCTGCCCCCGCTACCAGATATTGAAAAATCCCTTTGTGGTTTTTTGTTTTCTAGGTTGAAGTGAAGGCTTGGTTCTTTTATTTTGGGTGTCATTGTATAGAGAAGTTCCGGATCAGTTTATAAGCGCTGAAAAGGAGATAAGTTTATTTTTAAGTGGATTAAAAAATAAAGCTTGCAAAGTTGAAGAAAGTGCTTATAATAGTACAAATCAATCGCGGGGTGGAGCAGCTTGGTAGCTCGTCGGGCTCATAACCCGAAGGTCGTAGGTTCAAATCCTGCCCCCGCTACCAGATATTGAAAAACCCCTTTATGGGGTTTTTTGTTTTCTAGGCCAAAGTAAAAGCCTAGTTATTTTAAGATGTATGCATGGAAGAGCCGTAGGCTCTTTTTTTTTGTTCGTAAGAAAGTGAGGCGTTATGAAGCAGGCTCCGGAACATTTGGTAAATTTAATAGAGCCAATTGTAGAAGGTCTTGGGTATGAGTGTGTGGGAATTGAATATAATCCTCATCCAAAGAATGGCCTGTTAAGGGTTTATATAGACACTGAAAATGGTGTTTTACTTGAAGACTGTACTAAGGTTAGTCATCAATTAAGTGGAATGCTTGATGTAGAAGACCCTATTGTAGATAACTATCAATTGGAAGTGTCCTCACCTGGAACAGAAAGACCTTTATTTAAAGTGGCGCAGTTTGAACAGTTTATAGGTAACACTGTTACCATAAATGTTTTTAAACCTATAGGGAATAGAAGAAAGCTTGTAGGTATTATTGCGCAAGTTGAAGGTGATTTGATCACGCTTCAGATAGAGGATCAAGAAATAGACATCCCGTTTCAGGCAATGAGTAAAGCTCGGTTGGTGCCTGATTACTTAATAAAAAAAGGAGGGCGTAATGGAAAATAAAGAAATTTTATTAGTGGCAGATGTTTTTGCTAATGAAAAAGATATTGAAAAAGATATTGTTTTTGAAGCATTGGAATCTGCATTAGCCGCAGCGGCAGTAAAACGCCATGAAAATCAAATTTTAGCCCGTGTTCAAATTGATAGGGAAACAGGTGTATATACAACTTTTCGTCGTTGGGAAGTTGTAACTGAAAATGCCGAAATTGATGGTGATCTAGAGTTTCCTGATTCTCAAGCATTATTAGAAGTTGAACAAATGGACGACCCTGATGTTGAGGTGGGTGATTTTGTTGAGCAAGAAATTGAATCTGTTGCTTTTTGTCGGATTGCCGCGCAAACAGCAAAACAGGTTATTATTCAAAAAATCAGAGAAGCTGAACGTAAGAAAATTGTCGAAGCGTATGAAGATCGTGTTGGTGAGTTAGTCACTGGCGTGGTTAAGCGTTTAGAAAAAGGCAGTGTTTATCTTGATTTGGGTGGTAATGTTGAAGCTTATATTCCAAGAGAAGAAATGATTCCTAGGGAGTCAATTCGTATTGGAGATAGAGTTAGAGGTTATTTAAAAGAAGTTAGATCAGAAGTTCGCGGGCCACAGTTATTTGTAAGTCGCTCGGCACCTGAATTATTAATGGCTCTCTTTAGATTAGAGGTGCCAGAAGTCGGTGAAGGCATGATTGATGTGCTAGTTGCGGCTAGAGACCCAGGTTCAAGAGCTAAAATTGCAGTGAGAAGTAATGATCCTAGGCTTGATCCTGTTGGTGCTTGTGTAGGCATGAGGGGTTCAAGAGTTCAGGCAGTATCTAATGAATTAGCTGGTGAGAGGGTTGATATCATTTTATGGAATGATAACGAAGCTCAATTTGTTATTAATTCTATGTCACCTGCAGAAATTGAATCAATCGTTGTTGATGAAGATAAGCATAGTATGGATCTTTCGGTTGCACCTGATAACTTGTCTCAAGCCATTGGGCGTGGTGGACAAAACGTTCGATTAGCAACGCAATTGACTGGTTGGGAACTAAATGTTCGTGACGTAAGTACTGAAGCCGCATCGGGTGATGATGAAGTGTCAAAGATCAAGCAAGCTTTTATTGATCAACTAGATGTTGATGAAGAAATTGCTGATATTTTGATTGAAGTTGGGCTGACAAATGTAGAAGAAATAGCTTATATTCCAGTTGAAGAAATGCTAGAAATTGAAGGCTTTGACGAAGAATTAGTTGAAGCATTAAGAAGTAGAGCGAAAGATGCTGTATTAATTAATGCGATTGCCTCAGAGGAGGCGATAGAAAATTCAAAACCAGCACAAGACCTTTTGGAAATGGAAGGGATGGATGATGAGTTGGCACATAAAATGGCTGCAAAGGGTATTCTGACAATGGAAGATTTAGCGGATCAGGCGGTTGATGATCTTCTAGGATTTTCTGGTGTAGATGAAGAACGGGCAGGAAAGTTGATTATGAAAGCGCGCGAACCATGGTTTGCTAGTGATCAAGGCGAAGGGTAGGGGGAAAATATGAGTGATAAAACAGTACAAGAATTAGCAGAGATGGTGAAAATGCCTCTGGATCGCTTTTTGGAACAATTAAAAGAAGCAGGTATTTCAGCTTCCGCACCCGATGACTTGATTGATGAGGATGAGCGTATTAAATTGTTAGCTCATCTGCGTAAAAGACATGGTAAAACGGACGAAGGCAGTTCAGAGGATGCACCGAAGAAAATAACATTGAAACGAAGAAAAGTTTCTGAGTTAACTCAATCTACGGGACCAGGCGCAGCATCAAAGACTGTTAATGTCGAAGTTAGAAAGAAAAAAACCTATATTAAACGTAGCGAGCCTGAAATCTCAGCAGATCAAAAAGAAGCTGAGCTTGCTAAGCAAGCTTTACAAGAGCAAAAGCAACAAATAGAAGCTGAAGAGCAAGACCGTAAAAAGCATGAAGCAAGTATTCAGGCTACTCAAGAAGAGAAAAAGCGTCAAGAAACTGAAGAACAAAAGAAAACAGATGTTGTTGTAGAAGAAAAAGTAGAAAAAACTGAGAAAAAAGCTGAGAAAGTCGTTGTAACTGAAGAGGCGGTTGAAGTTAAAGTATCAGAAGAAAAAACAACAACAGCTGCAGAAGTAGTTGCTGAAGCTAAAGTTGATGAGGCTCCAGCAGAACCAGAAAAACCTACTATTTCAGAAGAAGAAGCAACTAAATTGCGTTTGGAAACTGAGAAGAAAGCAAGGCTTGAAGCATCAATCGAAAGAAATGCGGCAAAAGTAAGAAAACAAGCTGAAGCTAAAAAACAACAGACCTTACATAAGAAAAAACAAGCTGCTGGCGCTGGAAATAGAACGGCACCAGTAGTGCGTCAGCCTGTTGGTCCTGCTGCTAAAAGAGGTCTTGCACCTGGTCGTGGTGATGCTATGCCAACAGGTGGTAGAAGAAAACAAAAAGGTAAGAAAGGTAAGCAAAGAAGAATTCAGCTTGCTGCTGAGTCGGATGCTAAGCATCAGTTTGAGAAACCAGTTGAAGCCATTATTAGAGATGTAACAATTCCTGAAACAGTTATGGTTTCTGAATTGGCTCAAAAAATGAGTGTAAAAGTTGGTGAGGTAATCAAGCAGCTAATGAAACTGGGTATTATGGCGACGATCAACCAAACGATTGATCAAGAAACAGCTGTAATTCTAGTTGAAGAGATGGGGCATAAACCTGTTTTACAAAGCGATGATGATTTAGAAAAAGAAATGATGGCTGATGTGGTTGATCAGGATGAAGCTGATAACCGTGAAATGATACCTAGAGCACCTATTGTTACTATTATGGGGCATGTTGATCACGGTAAAACATCGTTATTAGATTATATTCGTGAAACACGTGTTGCATCAGGTGAGGCGGGTGGTATTACTCAGCATATTGGTGCTTATCAGGTAAAAACTGACCATGGAAGTGTGACTTTTCTTGATACACCTGGACATGCTGCCTTTACAGCAATGCGTGCTCGTGGTGCAGAAGTAACAGATATTGTTATTGTTGTAGTTGCTGCTGATGATGGTGTTATGCCACAAACTAAAGAAGCGGTTGAGCATGCTAAAGCTGCTGGCGTTCCTTTGATTGTTGCAATCAACAAAATGGATAAGCCTGAAGCTAATCCAGATAAAGTGATGCAAGAAATGGCAACACTTGATGTTGTACCTGAAGAGTGGGGTGGGGATATTCAATTCCTTAAAGTCTCTGCAAAATCAGGAGAAGGCATTGATGCATTAATTGAAGCATTAATTTTACAAACTGAAATTCTTGAGTTAAAAGCACCTGAAGAAGGCGCTGCATCTGGTTTTGTTATTGAATCAAGACTTGATCGTGGACGTGGTGCGGTTGCAACTATTTTAGTTCAAAAAGGTACGCTTAAAAAAGGTCAAATTGTTATCTGTGGACATGAGTATGGTCGTGTTCGAGCTATGTTTGATGAAAATGGTAGAGCAACAGAAATTGCTGGGCCTTCTACACCTGTAGAAATTTTAGGTTTATCAGGTACGCCTGAAGCTGGAGATGAATTTACTTTTGCTCAAAATGAAAAAGCGGCGAAAGAACTAGCTGAACATAGAGAAGATAGAAAGAAATCATCTAAACATGCAGCGCAACAAGCTTCTAAATTAGATGAAGTATTCTCAAAAATGGAAGCGGGCGATACCTCTACTTTAAATGTCATTATTAAAACTGATGTACAAGGTAGTTTAGAAGCGTTACGTGAATCACTTGTTAGTTTGACACATGACGAAGTAGCCGTTAAATGTGTTTACGGTGGTGTAGGTGGTATTAATGAAGGGGATGCTAATTTAGCATTGGCTTCTGGTGCGATATTAATCGGCTTTAATGTCCGTGCAGATGCAACCGCACGTAAATTAATTCAAGAAAAAGAAATTGATTTACATTATTACAGCATTATTTATGAAGCAATAGACGAAATTAAGCGTGCTATTAGCGGTATGTTAGCACCAGAAATACAAGAGAAAATTGTAGGTCTTGCTGAAGTGCGTGATGTGTTTAAATCACCAAAACTTGGTGCAATTGCGGGTTGTATGGTTATTGATGGATATGTGAAACGTAGCTTACCTATCAGAGTGTTACGGGACAATATCGTTATATACGAAGGCCAGCTAGAGTCTTTACGTCGATTTAAAGACGATGCCAATGAAGTTAAGATGGGCATGGAATGTGGTATCGGGGTTAAAAACTATAATGATGTTAAAAATGGTGACCAGATCGAAGTCTTCGAACGTATAGAAGTGAGACGGGAGCTATAATCTATGGCTAAAGAATATGGTCGTAGTGAGCGAGTTTCTTCTCAAATGCAGAAGGAGCTTGCTTATGTTCTACAGCGTGATACCGATGACTCTCGTTTAGGTTTTATTACCGTGAATGAAGTGGTCGTTTCTAAAGATCTTGCTGTGGCTAAGATATATATCACTGTTTTAAATGGTGATGATCAAGCTAAAGCTGATAATGTAAAAGTGCTAAATGAACTAGCGCCTGTTATTCGTCATCAAGTGGCAAAAAGAATGCGATTAAGGCATATCTCTGATTTTAGGTTTTATTACGATAATTCTTTTGATACAGGTATGCGTGTTGCTGAACTGCTTGCTGAAGATGAGAATAATAATCAGGAGTGATGCTTGAGTAAGCGAAAGTCTGGGCGTAATGTGCATGGTATTATTTTGCTAGATAAGCGACTTGGAGTCTCTTCTAACAAAGCACTGCAAGAAGTTAGACGCTTATTTAATGCTAATAAAGGAGGGCATACAGGTAGTTTAGACCCTTTGGCGACTGGTTTGCTGCCTTTGTGTTTTGGCGAAGCCACTAAGGTTTCGGCAATGATGCTTGATGATAATAAGCGTTACCAAGCTGTTGTAAAGTTAGGGGTAATGACAGATACAGGTGATGCTGAAGGACAAGTAATTGAACAAAAGCCTGTTCCTAAATTATCAAAAGAAACGATTGAAGATTGTTTAAGTAATTTCATTGGAGAGATAGAGCAAGTACCTCCCATGTATTCAGCATTAAAGCATAATGGTAAAAAACTGTATGAATTGGCCCGAGAAGGTAAGGTCATAGAGCGTAAAGCTCGTAAAATTACTATTTTTGAATTGCAACTGGTTGATTTTACTGAAGACAGTTTAACGCTTGATGTTTTTTGTTCTAAAGGTACTTATATTAGGTCTTTAGCTGAAGATATTGGTCATAAGTTAGGTTGTGGCGGTACTATTACCGGTTTAAGGCGTACTCAATCAGGTTTATTTAAAATTGAAGATGCTTTAACTATCGAGCAATGCAAATCCATGTCTTTGGAGGAGTTAACTGCTAGCATGCTTGCGGTTGATGAACCGCTACAAGAAATACCCAAAATTCAGCTCTCAAGTCGACAAACTACTTTGATTAATCATGGTCAACAAATAGATTTTCAATGTGAATCGGTTCAAGGTTCAGTTCGAATGTATAGCGAACAGTTATTTTTAGGCTTGGGTGAAATGCTATTGAATGGTAGACTTGTGCCCAAGAAAATTTTTAACTTAGGCAGTGAAACTGCTTAAGCGAAATGGGCTTTGTCCATTTCAAAAAGAACATCTGTCCCTACGCCCTATATGTGGAGGCAATGTCGTTAAGGAAACTATCTTAAAGGATGGTTTTATTTTTAAATATATTAATCTATAGGGATTAAAATGCCATTTACAGCAGAACAAAAAAAAGCAGTTGTTGAAGAATATCGTCAGTCTGAGACAGATACTGGATCACCTGAAGTACAAGTTGCTTTATTAACAGCACATATTATTCATTTAACACCTCACTTTGCAGCACATAAAAAAGATAACCACTCTCGTCGTGGATTGTTGCGAATGGTAAACCAACGTCGTAAATTGTTGGATTATTTGAAGAAAAAAGACGAAGCCCGTTACCGTTCATTAATTGAACGTTTAGGTCTACGTAAGTAAGAAATATTAAAAACGGTGAATAATCTTGATGATTAATCACCGTTTTTTTTTGTAATATAATGATTTTGAAATTGAAGACTACAAAAGCTCTTCATATTAATAACCTTTAGTTAAGGATCTTAATTTTGACTCCTATCAGGAAAGAATTTAAATACGGCGATCATCTTGTAACCATGGAAACGGGTGAAATTGCTCGTCAAGCCAGCGGAACAGTATTGATTGATATTGAAGGTACTTCAATACTTGTTGCAGTTGTTGGTAAAAAAGAAGCTCAAGGCGGTGACTTTTTCCCTCTAACAGTGAACTACCAAGAAAAAGCTTATGCCGCTGGTAAAATACCAGGCGGTTTTTTTAAGCGTGAAGGACGTCCTACAGAGAAAGAAACATTAACTTCTCGTCTAATTGATAGACCTATTCGCCCTCTATTTCCTAATGGTTATACTAATGAAGTACAAATTGTTGCGACAGTTGTTTCATTAAATCCAGAAGTTGATACTGAAGTTGCTGCTTTATTAGGTGCTTCTGCTGCCTTAGCTGTTTCTGGTTTACCTTTTAATGGACCAGTTGGTGCAGCTGTTGTAGGTTATAACGATGGTTCTTATATATTAAACCCTACAAAAACTGAACTTGAAGAGTCTCAGTTAGAATTAGTGGTTGCTGGTACTGAGCATGCTGTATTAATGGTTGAGTCAGAAGCTCAATTATTATCAGAAGAAGTTATGCTAGGTGCGGTTTTATTTGGTCATGAACAAATGCAAGGTGCAATTACAGCAATTAAAGAATTTGCTGCTGAAGTTGCGACACCTGCTTATGAGTGGGCTGCACCAGAAACTGATAAAACATTAGAAGATTTAGTTAAAGCAGAAGTTGAGACAGGTATTGCTGCCGCTTATAAAATTGCTGAGAAATTAGCAAGACAAGACGAGCTATCTGATATCAGAAAAGCTTGTATTGAAAAACTAACAGCTGATGATCAATATGAAGAACGTGATATCAGAGATATTATTGAGCATGTTGAAAAAACAATCGTTCGTAGTTCTATTATAGAAGATAGAGTACGTATTGATGGACGTGACCTTTCAACAGTCAGAGCTATTTCTGTTAAAACAGGTTTATTAGAAAGAACTCACGGTTCTGCACTATTTACACGTGGTGAAACACAGGCCTTAGTTGTTGCAACGCTAGGTACAGAGCGTGATGCACAAATCATCGATAGTTTATCTGGTGAATATAAAGAACCATTTATGTTGCATTACAACTTCCCTCCATACTGTGTAGGTGAAACTGGTTTTGTTGGTTCTCCTAAGCGTCGTGAAATTGGTCATGGTCGTTTGGCGAAACGTGGTGTAGCTGCTGTTTTACCAAATATGGAAGAATTTCCATACACAATTCGTATTGTGTCAGAAATTACAGAATCAAACGGTTCAAGCTCAATGGCTTCTGTTTGTGGTAGTAGTTTGGCATTAATGGATGCAGGTGTACCAACTAAAGCTCCAGTTGCAGGTATTGCAATGGGCTTAATTAAAGAAGGCGATAACTTTGCAGTTTTATCTGATATCTTAGGTGATGAAGATCACTTAGGCGATATGGATTTTAAAGTAGCTGGATCGGTTGACGGTATTACAGCACTGCAAATGGATATCAAAATTGATGGTATCACAGCTGAAATTATGGAAGCTGCACTAGAGCAAGCGAAAGGTGGACGTTTATTTATTTTAGGTGAGATGAGCAAAGCATTGGCTTCAACTCGTGAAGAGATGTCAGATTTCGCACCTAGAATCATTACTTTTAAAATTGACCCAAGCAAAATTCGTGAAGTCATTGGTAAAGGTGGTGCAACCATTCGTGGCATAACTGAAAAAACAGGTGCTTCTGTTGATTTAACAGACGAAGGTGTTGTTAAAGTTGCATCAGTAGATAAAGCTGCTGGTGAAGAAGCTAAGCGTATTATCGAAGAAATTACTGCTGAAGTTGAAGTGGGTAAAATCTACGAAGGTAAAGTGGCTCGTTTAATGGATTTTGGTGCATTTGTAACGATTCTTCCAGGTAAAGATGGCTTAGTTCATATTTCACAAATTTCTGATGAACGTGTTGAGAAAGTAAGCGACAAGTTATCAGAAGGCGATATGGTAAAAGTTAAAGTACTAGAAATCGACCGTCAAGGTAGAGTTCGTTTAAGCATGAAAGAGGTAGGTAAAGAAGACTAAGTCTTTTTTCTATTTCAATAGAAAGGGCCGAAAGGCCCTTTTTTTATGCCATTTATATAGGGGTGCTGGCTTTAGAAGCTGTGAAAGTATTAGCTTTTAGCTCCCCTCTTTGGAAAAGAGGGGTTGGGGGGAGATTTTATTATAAAAAATAAGACGTTTAATATCAATGTGTTGTGTTTTTATAAAATCCCCCTCTATCCCCCTTTTCCAAAGGGGGAGGTCAAAAACGGAATACTTTCGCAGCCTCTTTAGCCTGCTCTTTTAAACAATGTAGGCTAAAGCCAGCTCCCCAAAATGTAACTTAATATGTCGTCAAAAAATATATTTAAACCCAATTGTAAAGCGTGTAAGCGATTAGCTAGTTATTTATCAGAAGTTAAGCTTAAATATCCAGAATATCACTGTGCCCCTGTTGCATCTTTTGGTGATGAGAATGCTCAATTATTAATTGTTGGTTTGGCTCCAGGTTTACACGGGGCAAATGCATGTGGGCGCCCTTTTACAGGTGATGCTTCAGGTAATTTGCTATACAAGACTTTATTTGATTTTGGTTTTAGTAATCAAGCCCATTCAAGTTCTTTGAATGATGGATTGCAGTTAAAAAATTGTCGTATTAGTAATGCGGTTAAGTGTTTGCCACCAGAAAATAAACCAACAGCTAAGGAAATTAATCAGTGCAACCATTTTTTAGCAGCAGAAATAAATAATTTAACTGATAATGCAGTTATTATGGTGTTGGGCAGTATTGCTCATCAAGCAGTGCTAAAAGCGTATAGATTAAAACTAAGTACGACTAAATTTGGGCATAATAAATGTTATCAATTAGCTGACGGTAAAATGTTAATCAGCTCGTATCACTGTAGTCGATATAATATACAAACCAAGCGATTAACCGCTGAAATGTTTGCAGATGTGTTTAAAACGATAAGAAGTATCATCAATTAGTATTCCAATTAACAAGAGTTATGACTGAATCAGCGTTTGATATAAAAGATTTTTTAAAAAATCTGACAAAGCGACCTGGCATTTATAAAATGTTGAATGATAAAAGTCAGATTATTTATATTGGTAAGGCAAAGAATTTAAAAAATCGGGTTTCTAGTTATTTTAGAACCAAAACCACTTCTGTAAAGCAGCAAGCAATGGTGGCAAAGATTGTCAGTATTGAAGTGATTGTGACCAATACTGAAGGTGAAGCATTATTGTTGGAAAGCCAGCAAATAAAACGTTACAAGCCTCGGTACAATATTTGTCTTAGGGATGATAAATCTTATCCTTATTTATATATTTCTAGTCATCATGATTTTCCACAAATTACACTTCATCGTGGTGCAAAAAAGAAAAAGGGTAAGTATTTTGGTCCCTACCCAAGTGTGGGTGCAGTTAAAGAAACTTTAAAATTATTACAAAAAATATTTCCGGTTAGGCAATGCGAAGATTCATATTACAGCAATAGGACCAGACCATGCTTGCAGTACCAAATTGAACGATGTACAGCACCTTGTGTTGATTTGATTGATAAACAAAGCTATGCCGAAGATTTAAGTAATACGGTCCTATTTTTAGAGGGCAAAGGAAATCTACTAATTGATCAATTAATAGATAAAATGGAAACAGCATCTAATAAACTTGAATTTGAACAGGCTGTAATTTATAGAGATCAGATTGCTCGTTTACGCACAGTGTTAGAAAAACATTTTATTCATGGCGAAAAAGGCGATGTAGATATTATTGCTTGTGAAACCAAAGCTGGTATTGCTTGTGTACAAGTGTTTTTTATCCGTAATGGACAAAGTTTGGGTAATAAAGTATTTTTTCCAAAAATAAGTGGTGAGCCATTAGCTGGGCATATCTTACAAGCATTTATTGCGCAATATTATCTTGAAAGACAAGTACCTTATGAGTTAATTGTCAGTCACGAAATTGAAGAACAGGATTTGTTGATAGAAGTATTATCTAAAAAGGCAAATCATGGAGTATCAATTAGCTCTAATGTACGTGGCAGTCGATTAAAATGGTTGCAAATGGCGGCAATGAATGCAGAAAATTCCTTACTAAGTAAATTATCTGACAAACAAGGAATGTACGCGCGTTATTTAAGTTTGCAAGAAGAGCTTGGCTGTGCAGAAACGCCTAAGCGATTAGAGTGTTTTGATATTAGTCATACTCAGGGTGATCAGACTGTTGCTTCTTGTGTGGTCTTTGATCGTGAAGGCCCTGCTAAATCAGCATATCGTCGATTTAATATAGAAGGAATAACACCGGGTGATGATTATGCCGCGATGTATCAAGCCGTTACTCGACGATTTAAACGCTTAAAAAAAGGCGAACATTTAGCTCCAGATATTTTATTAATTGATGGAGGTAAAGGACAAGTGAGTCAGGCGCAAAAGGCTTTAGAGGAATGTGACGTAAATAATGTTATGATAGTCGGCGTTTCTAAGGGTCCTGACCGAAAAGCTGGAATGGAGAAACTTATTTTAGTAGATCAGCAGCAACCTTTAGATGTAACACCAGGCGCGAGTGCTTTATTATTAATACAGCACATACGGGATGAAGCGCATAGATTTGCAATAACGGGCCACAGGCAACGTAGAGCAAAAGCAAAAAGAGAATCTATCTTGGAAACGATTCCAGGTTTAGGTCCAAAAAGAAGACAGCTCTTATTAAAGCAGTTTGGAGGCTTGCAGGGAATATCGAACGCTGGTATTGATGCACTCTCAGGGATTGATGGAATAAGTAAGCAATTAGCACAACGAATTTACGATAACTTTCATCATCAAGATGGCCATTGAATTTAATTTACCCACAAATCTAACATTATTACGTATTGCACTGATTCCTTTATTGGCAATTGTGTTCTACTTACCTTGGGAATACTCGAATTTTGCCTGCACGGGGATTTTCTTTATTGCTGGGTTTACAGATTGGCTTGATGGCTATTTAGCCAGAAAAATGGGCTTGGAAACAGCATTTGGTGCTTTCCTTGATCCTGTCGCCGATAAGTTAATGGTTGCCATTGTTTTGGTTTTGATTGTACAGCAGCAAGCTGATGCTTCATTAGCAATTGCTTCGGCTATTATTATTGGAAGAGAAATTACAATTGCTTCCTTAAGGGAGTGGATGGCTGAAGTTGGACAAAAAGCCAAAGTAAAAGTATCACCACTAGGAAAGTGGAAAACAACAGTTCAAATGCTTGCTATTGGGTTTTTACTCTATCGACAAGATTTATTTGGACTGCCCGTAAATTTAATTGGATATTGGTTGCTATATTTAGCAGCATTTTTGACATTATGGTCAATGATGCAATATTTATCAGCTGCCTATATTGCTTTAGAAGAAGAATAAAAAAAGAAGTTAGCAATGGATAAGGAAAAAAGCACGACGGGAAAAAAACCTCTAACTCAAGATGAGGTTTTATTAGCATCATTAAAACTATTTGCAGAAAAGGGATATTTTAATACCTCATTAACAGATATAAAAGATGCGGTAGGAATTAAAACAACCAGTGGGATTTATCAACACTTTAAGAATAAGCAAGCTATTGCAGATACATTGTATGGCAATATATTAGATAGTTTGAGTATTTCTATTGATGATATACGACGTAGAAACCGCAAGGTAGCTGATCAATTAAGAGAGATTGTTGATTTACTATTCAAATTGACCGAAGATGCTCCAGAAGTCATTCAGTTTTTATTGGTGGTAAATATCAGAGAAATTCTGCCAGAACAAAAACCAGTGATTGAAACAGCCCCTTTTAACAAAATTAGAAGAGTGATACAAAATGGAATTAAGAATGGAGAAATTCGTTCAATGGATTCATTACTCGCTTACAGCCATTTTTTAGGGATTATTAAACATACATTAGGCTTAATACTTTCTGGTGATTTACCTAAAAGTGCAGATAGCTACCAATCTCAAGCGTGGACAGCTGCTTGGGGAAGTATTGTTAAGAAATAACTTGTAGAGCGGACTTCAGTCCGCCATAAAGATGGTATTTATAAATTATTGTGACTATCTACTCTATATTTTAAGCCTGTAGTTAGCCCTTAGATATTGAAGCAGCTTGTAATTTTTTTAGATCAGTGATGATTTGTTCGCTATGTTCTGATGATGTCACTTTTCGATAAATTTTAGCGATATTTCCTTCTGGATCAATAATGAAGCTATGTCTTTTGCAAAATTTAATGGGGCCTAGTTTAAATAAACTGCCATAAAGTTTACTCATAATGCCTTTATCATCTGATAGTAAGGGAAAAGGCAGTTTAAATTTGCTAATAAAGTGATTGTGGCTGTCAATTTTATCGGTACTAATACCTAATATTTTTGTATCAATAGCTAAAATATCAGCATAATTATCCCTAAATTGACAAGCCTCTACGGTACAGCCCGGTGTATTGTCTTTGGGATAAAAAAATAATATTAACCACTTTCCTTGATAATCTGACAAAGTATGTTGCTTGTTTTCATTATCAAGTAATGAAAATTCAGGGGCTTTATCGCCGACTTTTAAATTAGACATAAGTATTTTAAGTTAAGAGAAAAATATGTAGCCTTGATGTAGTGAAACGAAATCAAGGGGCTTGATAAATAAACCTTGATTCCATTTTATTGCATCAAGGCTACAAAAGTTTAATTTAACGGAATTACGCTAAGCCAATTGTTTTTTACAGAAATAAGTTATAAGTAAATTGTAAAGCAAACTGGTCTAAACTTATATAAAGAATAATACTCGTGATTGCGGATTGTTTTTATCGGTACAACTCTTTTAAACGCTGGGGGTGAAAAATGCTGAACACATCAACAAAACTTTACACACCACATCTTATTTCAGTATTAAGTTATCAAAAAATGGCTGAAACAGGTATTTTAAGTCATGATGCCAGGGTAGAGTTAATTGAAGGCGAGATTATTGATATGGCACCTATTGGGTCAACTCATGTGTCTTATGTAAATAGATTAAACAGAGAGTTAGTTCGTGCGATAGGGGGTGCTGCACTCGTTTCTGTAAAGAACCCAATTGTTTTGGGTGATTTGTCAGAACCTGAACCTGATATTGCAATATTAAAGCCCAAGGCAAATGATTATGAAGACTCATTACCAAATGCCGAAGATATTTTATTGTTGATTGAAGTTGCAGATACAACAATCAATTATGACAAACAAATTAAATCCCCGCTTTATGCTAGATTTTATATACCAGAGTATTGGTTGATTGACACGCAAAAAAAGAGCCTCATAATATACCAAAAACCAGAACAAGGACAATATACAGAAATTACAACACAACTTTTACCATTAAATATTTCTCCTCTTTTATTATCGGATATTAAACTTAATGTGGTTTAGTAATTATGAGGCGCAGTGCTTTAGAGGCTGTGAAAGTATTAGTTTTTAGCTCCCCTCTTTGGAAAAGAGGGGTTGGGGGAGATTTTATTATGAAAATAAGACGTTTAATATCAATATGTTGTCTTTTTATGAAATCCCCCTCAATCCCCCTTTTTCAAAGGGGGAGGTCAAAAACAGAATACTTTCACAGCCTCTTTAGCCTGCTACAAATATAGTTATTTTAGGTGTTTTTAAGTTAGACAGATTAGAGCGCAATGGGTAAAGTCATTCAGTTTAAGAAGCAAAAGTTATCAGAAAAACATAAAGGCAATACGCTTTGTCGGAGTGGTTTTCATAAGTGGGAAATTGTAAAGGAAAAACAGTTTGATGTGAAACAAGGAAAGTTAATGACTGTATATCAGTGTAGAAGATGCCATACACAAAAAAATAAATATGTTTGATTTCTTATTAAAGCAACCTTCTCAGAAATACCAGCACTCACTGTTATTTGATGATGTATTGGAAAAGCGCTACCAAGAACTGGTAGTCAGGCATCATATCCATAGTGATGCTGCTCAAATTCAAGTTTTAGGACATTTACAACACCTTCTCGATAACATTTCTATACAGACAGAACAAAAAAAACAGATTGTTTTTAACCCTTTACTGTCTTCAGTAGAAACACCAAAAAGTCTCTATATTTTTGGTGATGTAGGGCGTGGTAAAACCATGGTAATGGATGTTTTTTATGATGCATGCCCAGTCAAGTTAAAAAGACGAGTACATTTTCATGCCTTTATGCAGGAAGTGCATGACTATATGCATCAATGGCGAAAACAGAATGAAGGCGACCCTCTTACTTCTTTAGCTAAAAAGATAAGAAAGTCTTCCCTATTGCTATGTTTTGATGAATTTCATGTAACAGATATAGCTGATGCTATGCTGTTGTCAAGATTGTTCACTCAGTTAATAAAACAAGGTGTCATTTTTGTTGCCACATCAAACCAACACCCAGATGATTTATATAAAAATGGCTTACAAAGAGCGCTTTTTTTACCTTTTATAAAGTTATTAAAGCAGTCCTCAGAAGTTATAGAACTAGTAGCAAAAGAAGACTACCGTCTATTGTATTTTAAGTCGATGGAAACAGTGTTTTATGTAGGGCAGCAAGAAGAAGGTGATGCATTTTTACAGCAGCGATTTAATGAGCTAACTAATAATGGAGGTATTGAATCCAGAACTTTACATGTAAAAAATAGAGCTATCGAATTTTCTAAAGTACATGGAGATATATTATTCTCATCATTTGAAGAGCTTTGCGGTAGAGCATTAGGTCCGGCAGATTATTTAGAGCTAGCTAATGAGTTTAATGCTATATTACTAGCAAATATCCCTATATTAACTATGGAAATTAGAGATCAAGCTAGAAGGTTCGTAACCTTGATAGATACATTGTATGAAAATAATGTGAAATTAATTTGTACATTAGCACAGCCTCTTGAATATTTTGACTTTAAAGATAAAGATTTTGACTTTCAAAGAACTCGCTCAAGGTTGATTGAAATGCAGTCAGAAAAGTATTTTCAGAAGGATAGTCTTTTATTTAAAAGCTAGGAATAAAACTTTTTGGTATTTTTGTCGGTAAATGACGACAAATATTAGTAAAGAACGCAAGGATTTATGTTGAGTTGGAGTGCTAAGAATAAGGTATTCAAAAGGAAAAATAAATACTATGTTTTTAATATGCTGAAAAGTTGTTAATAGGTTTGTTTGTGTCGTGAAATGGGGACAAAATAGATAAGTATTTACTTATTTGGGTAGTGTGGTAATTTTTAGTATATTTTATTTGATCAGCAAAGCAATGATGTCGGGGGATTAGTTCGTATATGTTTTTGGTGGCATGTAATTTGCCTTTGTTATAGTTCTTATGGAATTAGAATGGTAAATGGAGTTCCTTTTTTTAAATAGTTATAAGCGTAGACTAATAAATAAACCTTTTTTTCTTAATCTTGCTTTAACCTCATTAGCTCATTTTTATGTTTGATAATCACTTTGAAGTTTTTTTAGCTGATACAGAAGAAAGTAAAAATATTCATTACAGCATCCGTTACCAAGTATATTGTGAGGAAATGGGCTTTGAGAATGGGAAAAATTTTCCTGAGCAGATGGAATATGATGACGACGACGCTAAATCAATACATTTCATTGTAAGGAATAGAGCAACAAAGCAGTGGGTAGGGGCTACGCGTTTGATTTATAAGCGTGATGGGCAATTGCCTATTGAGCACTCGTGCACATTAGATAAAAAAATTAATAATAATGATTTTTTTGAGACTGTTGAGATATCAAGGTTATGTATAATTAAAGATGTTCGGCGAGGTGAAGATATGGATCCTCCTAATGGGGTTGTTGATATCTCTGATCAAATTTCTACAAAGAATGATATAGCTGAATTACCTAGTCAGAATAAATTAAATAGGTTAATCATTTGGGGCATGTTTCATGCGATACTTGAGTATTGCTATAATAATAAAATTCAATTTTGTTATTTTATGGTAACTTCTATTTTAGCTAGAGTTATGGCTCGAGGTGGATTGGACTTTGTGAGTATAGGTGCTGCTTTTGAGCATAGGGGGACGAGAATTCCATTTAAAATTGATGCAATAAAGAATTTTCACCAAGATATTTGGGAAAATGGTTTTAATAATAGCTATCTTTTATACTCTATATTTGAGAAACAGCAAGCTTTATCAGTTGCTTAATATTTGAAATAAGTACCTTTTTTGTTCCCCAATATTATTTCAAAATACTCTCAAGAGTAGCTAATGAGATAATCCCTCTGTAAAGGATTTGATTGTTGTGAATTAATCCATAACATTCATAAGAATTTTGTTCTGTTGGTAGATCTTTGATTAATATATGTAAGGCATCGTTACTTTTTAATTTGCTTAATAGATAGCTGTCTAGTGATATTTTATGTGTGGTATAAACCATGGGATCTTTCTTAAAGTCATGATTGTTTTTTAGTGCTTTTTCTAGTAGAGCACAAGAAACCATACTACAAGGGAAAATCTCAGGGAAATTAGCTGTATTATTCAATTCATCAAAATATTCAGATTGGTCCGCAAAAGAGCCACACAAAAAATTCTTTGCATTACTTGTGTTCATAAACTTGCGTTTTAGAAAAAAACCAGTCTCAGGAATGTAACTTCTGTCAGAAAGACTATGGAGTTGTCCAATATTTGAAAAATCAGCATCAGCTAAAAATAGTGGTTGTGTTGATTCTTTTTTATACCCCATCAAGGCAAGTTGATCGTCAGTTTTAACAACAATGCGGTTGCTTAATACAATTTTACCATCAATTTCTTTTACTTGAGATTTTTTAATATCAACATTTACTTGTTGTTCAGGTTTGACTGCATTAGCAAACGTAAATTGATAATTGCTAAAATGAAGCCCTTTTTTAGAAATCGTTTCTAGCTCATTATTTTGAACACGATAATGGGAAATTATATTTTCTACAAATGACTCCAGTTGAAAGCCTAAAACAATAGGACCTCCAAAGGGGTTTTGTTTTATTTCATGCCATTTGTGAGGATCATGAAATAAATTAAAATCATCAGTTGCATTACGTGCAATATCAATATGAATTTGTTGAAAGCTAACTTTAGTGTTATTTATACCCATTTGTCTTTCTCCTGCAAGATAAAACTATTCTATTTGGACATTTACTGTCTATACTTGAGTGATAGTATTTAAGTATACAAGGTTAGGATAAGTTTGGAAAAGTTGCTTAGTCTAATCTTGTTTATGGTGCTGATTTGAATGGAGGCTGAAAAAATTACGATGCTGCCGAATTCTTTCAGATATTTTTTTGTCTATTGAATTAAATGATTAGGAATGACAATGACAGATGAAAAACCAACATTAGTAAGAAGTTTTCAAGAATTCTTTACGGTTCAAATTGCTAGCACAGCAGAAGAAAAGAGTAAAGTATATGGTATCAGATATAGAGTTTATTGTGATGAGTTTGGTTATGAGTCTATTGATAAGTTTCCAGATGAAGAAGAAAAAGATGAATTTGATGATTTTTCTTTACATTGCTTAATTATGCATAAAAGAAGTGGTTTGCCCGCTGGTTGCGTCCGTTTGGTCCCCGCTTTTGACGATCAAAATAAAGCGGTCTCATTACCGTTAGAGCTTCATTGTAATGATAGTCTGGATCATGAATATATTAATGGTCTAAATTTGGATAGGCAAACAGTTTGTGAAATATCGAGGCTGGCAATAGATTGCTTATTTAGAAGGCGTACGGGGGAGGAGCTTACGAGGTTTGGTGAGGTTTCTGGGTTAGACTGTACAAAACAAGAGCAGCGGACATTTTCGTTAATTGCTATTGCAGCATTTTTAGCAGGTAATGCATTGACACATATTAGTGGTAAAACAAACATGTTTGCTATGATGGAGCCTTTTTTACCAAGGATGATGAAGCGATCGGGAATCAATTTTACTAAAGTAGGGAGTGATATGGATTATAAAGGTATTCGTGCTCCATACTTCACTACAACTCAGATTGTTTTAGATCATATGCATGACGATTTGAAAGAATTGTATGAGTGGATTTATCAGCAAGTAGAAGAAACTTTGGAGTTATAAGTTTTCATATGCTCGTATCTAAATAGTAACTTTAATAATAAATGAAATTATGAATATGTACTTAAGAAATAAAAAGTTTTTCCATGGAATGGGGATGATTGTATTGGCTTGTTTTATTACTTTTCAAGCAAATGCTTCTTTGTATGAAAAAGAGCAGGAGGTAAATAAAACTTTTTCAGTGTTAGATATAAAGGAAGAGCAAGAATATATTAAAAGTAATTATAAATTTGTTTTAGAGTTGCTTAAGCGAAAAAAAGTTATAGAAGCGCAAGAAACAGTTGCTGCTTATATAAAGCAATTTCCGAATCTAGCTATCTATTATAATTTAAAGGCTATTGTTGATATTTTTAATCAGGATATATCTTCTGCGGAAGAAAGTTTTAATAAGGCAATATTACTTGATAATAGTAATGTTCAAGCTTATACAGGATTATCTAAAATAGCTTTTGAGGCAAAAAGCTATTCAAAAGCTAAACAGTATGCTGATAAAGCTATTAGTAGAAACCCTTATGAAATTAATGCATATGGTATTTTGGCAAATATTGCATTACAGCAAGAGGGGGTTGATTCTGCTGAGAAAGTTTTGTTGGATGCCAATACAGCTGTTAAGGGGGACCTTAAGGCTGAGTTGAAAGTTTTAAAAAGATTAAAAAAACTCTATAAAGAGAAAAAACAACAAGAAAGATTGGTTTTGTTAGCTAAAGGGTTGGTTGAGAGAAATAGTGCTGAGTTAAATGCACTTTCTTTTTTGGCGGATGCTCAGTTATCAAATCAAGAATTCTTGGATGCAGAAAATACTTTGCGCCAAATAATTTTTCTTTACCCTAAAGATGCTAAACATCATTTTTTATTAGCTAGGATTTTGGCTGAAAAAGAGGGGAAGGAAAAAGATGTTATAACGTTACTGGATCAGGCAGTCTCTAATCTTGATTTCTCAGCTTATATATTGGCATATAAAGTGAAATTTTTTATCAAACATAAAAAATATCAGAGGGCTTTTTCTGTTGTAGAAAAAATTAAACAGTCTTATCCAGAGTTAAGTGTTGGGAGGGTGTTAGAGGGTGATGTTTATTTTTCTAAAAAAGAATATAAGCAAGCTATGAGTATTTATAATGAAGTATATCTAATAAGACCTAGTGTTAATGTTTTGGATGCTATGTTAAAAATACTGACAATACAAAAAAAGAGCAAAGAAGGGATTAGGTTTTTAGAAGGTGAGTTAGTGAAAAATAAAGGAGCTACTCAAATTAGGTTAAGACTGGCTAATATCTATCAAAGCATAGGAGAGTATGATTCTGCAGCAAAGAATTATAAAGAATTGTTAGCTAAGCAAGAAGATAATGCTATTTTACTAAATAATCTTGCTTGGGTGTATAGTCAGCAAGAAAAACCTGATGCCTTGTTTTTGGCTGAAAAAGCATACAAGAAGTTACCTGAGTCTGCTGTTATTGCTGATACCTATGGATATATACTATTTAAAAGTGGGCGTACGAGTGAGGCGATAGAAATACTTGCGAGAGCTGTTCAAATGGCACCTAAATTAGCAAATATTAAATTACATCTTGCTAAAGTTTATATAAGTAATGGGGATAATTTAAAGGCAAAAGAGTTATTGTTGCAAATAATAGAAAGGGATGGTGAGCAAAAGCTCGAAGCAATTAAGTTGATAAAGCAGTTAAAAAGGTAGCTGATCAGCTTAATTTTAATACTTAAATGTATTGAATCGTCGGTTTTTTTTACATTTAACGAGGTTGTGTGTAGGTGTTGGCTGGTTAAGGTAGTGGTAGAGTGTAAAGCGATCGCTGAAAATCAGGGAAACAGTCCCGATAGCATGCGAGGGTGGCTAAATTTTATACCGAAAGCCGTCAAGTCAGTGAGGTAGTCTTAACGGAGCAGTTTTTGTGCGGAGTTGAGGCGGACTCAGGATGTGCCGGGGCTTACTATTCAGCCGCTACGCAATGGTGCGCTGGTTTTATCATTATGTTTTATTGAAAAATGTCAGTAAACTTTACATTGGTTATTTTTTGAAATGAATGTTTTTTTATATGGTGATGATTTTTAAAGTTTTTTTTATTTTGGCACCATAAATGCTTTATCATGTTTGAGATTAAAACGATTTTTTGAGGATTTAAAAATGAAAATGAAAATGCAAATTAAACAAGCAGTCATGGCTGCAACTATAGCGAGTCTTTCTTTAGTAGGTACGGCAGAAGCTGATATTATTGCTTCTGCAAATTTAACTGTAGAAAACTTGTTATTTACAGATGGTGCCGGTAATTCGTTGTTCACTACTGATTTTTCTTCAATTACAGGAACAAATACCGGTGCAACAAACGCAATTTATAACAATGTTGCTTCTGCTGAAAATGATAATCAATCAGTAGGTGATTTATTTGCAGGTCTAGATTTAGGCCAATCATGTATTGGCCCAGGTTGTGATCCTTTTGCAGAAAATGATTTTAGTGATTCTACTGGTCTTCCTGTAACTACTAATTATTCATTAGGGGACCAAATGTTAGGAGGTTTTGGGTTAAATAACATTGGTGCATTTGCATCTACAAGAGCTGATGTTGTGTTGGCTGGCGATGGTGATGGGTCCTCTACTACGGATACTGGCTTTAATGCAACAACAGTCGTTACTGCCCTAGCTGATACCGATTTTGGTGTTCAGTTTGATTGGGATGTTTTTGCATTAACTGCTATAGATATTTCAGCGGGTGGTACTGCTGGTGGTTTGGCTCGAAATAACTGGAGTTTAAGTATTTTTGGATTAAATGATAATGTATTCGCAACATATAGTGCGGGTGGTATTATGAATATACCAACTGGGTTATCTAACACTTCAGGAAACGTTGAGTATAGTAACTCTGGATCTGCTGATTCAGGTATTTTAGCTACGATGGTTGCGGGTAATAGTTATTCAATTACAGTTACTCACCAATCTCTTGCTGATGCGACTAATGTACCTGAACCAACATCATTAGCTTTATTAGGCCTTGGCTTGATTGGAATGGGTGCTGGTAAAAAAAGACTGCTTAGAAAATAATATTTTTTTCTAATAAAACGCTTTAAAAGAAGGCCTCTTAATTGAGGCCTTCTTTTTAATGATTATTCAGAATACCGGCCTGGTGATAAAATATTCTGAGGGTCTAAGCTCGTTTTAATTGAAGTAATGAATTCTTCATAACTTATTTCAGCTTTTGGTAGGCCTTGCATAGATTGTATTCCTAAGCGATAAGGATAATAACCTGTATCTGTCAGCTTTTTTAACAATTCATCATGGCATGATTTTGCGCGTTGATCTTCTCCTTCTATACTTCTGTCATAAGAAATAGCAATAACACAATCCATAGTTCTTTCTGTGAGTAATGTTATAGTGACTGCAGGTTCAAAAGAGTAGTGTTCAAAAACTGACTCAATGATTGACCATAGAGTCATTGCATGTTTTCCGCTTGTTGGGGCAATAGGTGCACACCACATAAGGCCGCAGTTATCCATTTCAGGGTTCATGGTGTCTGGAATACCATCTTTCTTTCGCCAATAGACGCTAGATACCATAGCATCAGTAGGTATTCCTTTAGTCATGTTGTAAATAGGTTTAAGGATTTTTAGCATTTCTGGCAGGTTAACTCGGGTAACCCAGTAATAGGGTTTTTGAAGAAGTTCTGCTATTTTTAGTAGATTATCATCTAAAAAACGTAATTTTTTAACTTTTCCTCGTAATTGTTTCTTTATTTTTTTACGGGCTAAGGCAACTTCTGCTTTTGTGCCATATAGCGCCCCAGAACCATTCCATGCACCAAAGTCCCAGCTTTTACCCAGTTTTTTAAGAATGTCTTTATTTAAAGGTGTTTTATTATCAGTAGCTTGCCAAGGATAGGGTTGTATTGCTCCAAGCACTTTATAGTCATTAGCAATATGCATAGCACTATTAATCGTGCCATCAAGTCGTAAGGGTCTTAGTAAATCAATAGCTTTCTCAAGCTGTTCGTGATTTTCAACGCTAAAATAAAAGCTTTGGAAGTATTCGGGGGCAGGCATTAACCAAAGTGTCAATTGAGTAATAATGCCAAGATTTGATTGAGTAAAAATACCATCTACATAAGCACCAATTCCCCATCGGTATACACCTTTGGCTTGTGCGTTAGAGAATCGTCCAAATCCTGTGTGAATACAGTCGCCTTGTGGTAAAACGACTTCCATTCCTCCTACATTAGCAAAATGATCTCCATAGGGAGTGTGCCCAAAGCCTCTTTCGGCAATATTTCCTATAATGCTATGATCTTTAAAAGACCCTGTGGCATCCATCCATAGCTTAGATTTTTTTTCTTGAAGATAGTCGTATAGTTGTTGCTGTGTTACACCCGGTTCGATAGTTACATATGCCAAGTCTTCATTCAAATCAATGATTTGATTAAGGCGTTTGAGTTCTATAATAATACAGTTATCAGCTATTGGGACTTTTGACCCATATCCAGTATTTAGACCTGTGCTGATAGGGTAAACAGGTAATTTGTATTTGTTTGCAATTCTAATGCATTGTTGAACTTCACTAGTATTTTTTGGTTGTGCAATTGCTGTAATTTTTTGTTCAGTTTTGAAAGTTGCTGTTTCATATTCGGTTAACAATTTTTCATTATAAATAATATGTTCAGGGCCTAATACTTTTTTTAGCTCGCTTATCGCTTCAACGGTGTCTTTATTCATTTTTCTTAATCCTAATTGTTAAGTCATATAAAGATTATAGTACTAAAAATGTATTTGTATAATGGTCTATACTGAGCAGAATAGTGAGATTACTTTTTTCAATTAGGAAATAGATAATTTTTTACAAAATTTTTTATATTATGTTCGAGTACAAAATGCGAAATATAAACTTTATTGATAGGTTGGGACTATTTGTTACTAAGCACTCTTGGGTGGTGTTTTTTATAACAATTTTTATTGTTTCTGGATTAACTATAGGGGCAAAAAATCTTGATTTTAAAAGTGATTATCGTGTTTATTTTAGCCCCGATAATCCCCAATTGTTAGCCTTCGAAGCGATTCAAAATACGTATAGTAAGAGTGATAATATACTGTTTGTTGTTGAGCCAGAAAACGGTGAGGTATTTACTAAGCAGGTTTTAAATGCAATTATTGATTTAACAGAAAAAGCTTGGCAGATTCCTTATTCAAGTAGGGTGGATTCAGTAACAAATTTTCAGCATACAATAGCTGAAGAAGATGATCTCATAGTAAGTGATTTGGTGATTGATCCATCAAATTTAACAAATCAACGTTTAGATGAAATCAAGAAAATTGTTATTGATGAGCCATTATTATTACATCGCTTGATTTCACAAAAAGGACATGTTGCCGGTGTTAATGTAACTATTCAATTACCTGGAAAAAATAGTTTGGAGTCATTTGAAGCTGCAGATAGAGCGCGTCAGATTGCTAGAGAAATTGAAACGCAATATCCAAATATTAAATTACATTTAACTGGTTTGGTTATGATGAGTAATGCATTTGCAGAAGCATCAATAGATGATAATACAAAATTAGTACCAATAATGTACGGAATTGTCGTTATTATTTTGTTGTTGTGCTTGCGTTCCTTAGTTTCAGTATTAAGTGTAGTATTCTTGATCTTATTATCTACAATTGCAAGTATGGGTGCTATGGGGTGGTGTGGTCTTTTTTTAACCCCAACATCTGCTGCTGCACCAATCATAATTCTAACTTTAATTGTGGCTGATTGTGTGCATTTATTAGTTTCAATGCTTCATAGTATGCGGCTTGGGGTAGAAAAAAGACAAGCAATTCGAGAAAGTATTAGGATTAATTTCCAGCCTATTTGTTTAACAAGTCTGACTACCGCTATTGGTTTTTTAAGTATGAACCTAAGTGATGCGCCTCCGTTTAGGGATCTAGGGAATGTGGTTGCAATGGGAGCGATAATAGCTATGACATTAACATTAACTTTATTACCTGCTCTATTAAATATTTTTCCTGTAAAGGTCCGTGTAAACCTCAATTCCAATGCTAGTCCTTTATTTATGGAGCGTTTGGCAAAATTTGTTGTAGGTAGATATAAATGGTTATTGTTTTTTAATACATTTATCTCAATTGTATTGATAAGTTTTTTACCTTTAAATGAGCTAAATGATAAATTTGTAGAATATTTTGATAAGACAATGGAGTTTAGGCAGGCAACAGACTTCTTGAATGAGAACATGGGGGGTATTTATTCAATTGAATATTCACTTTTTAATGAGCATGCTGGTGATGTAAACGATCCTTTGTTTTTACAAAATATTGATGGGTTTTCAAAGTGGTTAATAAAACAGCCAGAAGTTGTACATGTAAATAGTATTGGTGATACTTATAAGCGATTGAATAAAAGTATGCATGGAGATGATAATACTTGGTATAAATTACCTGAACAACGAGAGTTAGCAGCTCAATATTTATTGATGTATGAAATGTCGTTACCTTATGGTTTAGATGTAAATGATCAAATTAATATTGATAAGTCAGGGGTTAGAATAATTGTTACTGTGCAAAGTTTAAGCTCTAATGAGCTTTTATCTTTAGAGAAGCGTATAAATCGATGGTTGCTTAAACAGATGCCTGAGACAGGATTTGTGTCAGCTAGTACTGATCTAATGTTCGCGAATATTGGGCAGCGAAATATAATAAGGATGATAAAAGGGACTATTATCGCGTTGATTATAATTTCTGTAATATTGGTTTTTGCTTTAAAGTCTATAAGGCTTGGTTTAATTAGTTTAATCCCTAACCTTGTTCCTGCGTCTATAGCTTTTGGAATATGGGGGGTTGTTGATGGGAATGTAGGGTTGGCATTGTCTGTTGTTACTGGGCTTACTTTGGGGGTTGTTGTTGATGATACGATACATTTTATGAGTAAATATCAGAGAGGTAGGGTAGAAAAGGGGTTGGATAAACAAGAAGCTGTAGAGTATGCATTTTCAACTGTTGGAACTGCTTTATGGGTAACATCGGCTGTTTTAGTTAGTGGTTTTTTTGTTTTAAGTTTTTCACATTTTTCAATGAATTCTGAAATGGGATTGATGACAGCACTTACAATTGCTGTTGCCTTGTTTTTGGATTTATTATTCTTACCACCATTATTAATGAGTATGGATAAAAAATGAATAGATTAAGTGTATTCCTTTTTGCGTTGATGTTTTCATCCCACATTTTTGCATTAACTTCTGAGGAAGAGGGGATGAAAATTATTCAAGAAATTAAACATAGAGATACGGGGTTTGGGGATACTAAAGCTAGTATGAAAATGACTCTGCGTAATAGAAATGGTGATGAAAGTACGCGAACTGTAACGATGAGAATATTAGAAGTTAAAGGTGATGGGGAGAAGAGTTTAAGTGTTTTTAATAATCCGCGGGATATTAAAGGAACTGCTTTTTTGAGCTATACGCATGCTTTAGAATCTGATGAACAGTGGCTTTATTTACCTGCGCTGAAAAGAGTTAAGCGAATTTCTTCAAGTAATAAATCAGGGCCTTATTTGGGGAGTGAATTTGCATTTGAAGATTTAACATCATTTGAAGTGAAGAAGTTTAGTTATAAATATTTAAAAGATGACACTCTAAATGATATAGATTGTTTTGTTGTGGAGTTTTATCCAGAGTATAAGCATTCTGGATATACTCGACAGGTAGCATGGATTGATAAGGTACGTTATATTCGTTTGAAAATAGACTACTATGATCGTAAAGACTCGTTATTAAAAACACTAGAAAATAAAGGCTATCAGCAATATCTTGAGCAATATTGGCGTGCGGATGAAATGTTAATGACTAATCACCAAAATGGTAAAAGTACAGTATTGTTATGGGAAAACTATAGTTTTAGAAATGGTCTGACTGATCGTAATTTTGATAGGAATACTTTGAAGCGTTCAAGGTAGGGTGCTTCATTTTTTTAGGGAAGGATAATCAAATCTTATTCTTTTGTTTTACAAAGTTTTCAAATTCATTAAGAGGTAGAGGGTTACTAAAATAATAACCTTGAACATATTGGCACTGCTGATGTAATAGATCAAGTTGCTCCTTGCTTTCTACACCTGTTGCCACAACTTTTATCCCTAGTTTATTTGCTAAAATAATAATAGTTTCAACTAATATGCTGTATGTAGAGTCATCAACCATATTATGGATATATGAACGGTCGATTTTTATAACATCTACAGGAAATTTTTTTAGATAGTTTAAAGATGAATACCCAGTTCCAAAACTATCGAGTGAGATTTGTATGCCTTCCTGTTTTAGTTTTTCAATACTTGCTAACTGACTTTTTTGTTCATTGATAAAAATATTTTCAGAGACCTCAAAAGTAATCTGCTTTGGTGAAATCTGTTTTTTATCTAAAATTTCTATCCATTCAATGTGACATTCAGATTGATTGTATTGGGCTACTGATTGGTTTAGTGATATTTGTATAGGTGCTAAGCCTAATGCAGGCCAACGTTGCATATCATTGGCTACTTGATTAATGACCCAGTTTCCAATATCACGAATTAAGCCGCATTCTTCTGCTACAGGAATAAAATCACTTAAAGGAATATAGCCTGCCTGTGGATGGTTCCAGCGAAGTAAGGTTTCAGCACTTGTGACGCTGTTGTTTTTTAGGTCAATAATGGGTTGGTAATGTAAGGAAAATTCTTGATTTTTTATAGCTGAGTTCATATCAGCAATTAATGTTAGACGTTTTTCTGTTTCTTGCTGTAAAGCAAAGGTGTAATAATAGAAGCTATTGTTAGCTGAGGTTTTTGCTATGTACATAGCGCTATCAGCATTTTTTTGTAGAGTCTCTGGTTCTACGCCATCATCTGGGAATATTGAAATACCAATACTTCCTGAGATATAAACTTCTTGTTGATCGACAATAATAGGCTTTTTAAATGAATTAAAAATTTTTCTGGCAATTAACTCTGCATCAGTTGTTTTTTCTAATTCAGAGAGAATGATACAGAACTCATCTCCACCAAGGCGAGCCACAGTGTCTGATTTTCTCGTAGCGGCTAACAGTTTTTTTGATGTTTCTTGTAGAAGGATATCACCGACATGATGTCCCAGGTTGTCATTTATCCATTTAAACTTATTAAGATCAAGTAGCATCAATGCTAGTTTTTTTTTATTTCGCTTAGCACTATTTAGCGCTAAATTAAGTCTATCAATAAATAAGGAACGATTAGGTAAGTGGGTTAAAGAGTCATAATTTGCCTGAGATTTAATTGATCTTTCTATAGCTTTTTGATGGCTTATATCTCTTAATATTGTGATTGATTGTGAAACCATTCCCAGATCATCTTTTAAAACAAAAATTGACTGCCATACAGGAATTGAGTCCCCATTTTTGTGACAAATTAAAGCTTCACCTTGCCAATAAACTTTGTTTTTTAATGCTTTTTCGGCATTATTAAAGTAATTCCTATTAGAATTAGTGGTATTAAGAAAATCACTTTTTTTTGTTAAAGAGTATGGTTCTGAATAACCACTAAGCGTGCTAAAAGCATCATTGACTGAGATAATATTTCTTTTTGAGTCAGTGATAAAAACAGCATCTTTTGTATACTCAAAAAAGTTGAGCTTTAAACGAAGATTCTGATCAAGAGCTTGTATTGAATTGTCAGTCTTAACGTGACCATAAAGTCGTTTAACGATACCATCGTTACTAACATCAGCCTTTATGCTTGCATGGTAAGTAATTGTTTGGTCATTATCTACCTGATAGCGAAAATTGTATTCAACTGGATTGTGTGAGAATAAACAAATATTGTTTTTAGTTCTGATTTGTTGGATATCATCAGAATGAATTTTTGATATAAACTCTTGATAAGTTATGGTTTCACTTGTGCCTTTGGGTAAAGGAAACCAATGAACAGTTTCTTTGGACAGTGTGTATTCCCAATTGTCTGTTTTATCAGTCTTTTGTGATGTTTCTAATAATGCAGTAGGCGGTTTGTTGAGTTGTATTTTTATTCTAGATTGAAAAATACTAAAGTTGAGTTGTTCTATAAAAATATGAATCGATGGGTCTTTTACTAGGTAATCGATGCAACCTAGATGCATAGCTTTAGTTATAAGTTGGGAATCTATTTCAGAGTTAACAATAATTACTGGTAGAGAAATATTTTTCCCTTTTAGGTTGCCTAAAAGAGCAAAGGCATTAAGCGTAGGGGTTAAAAAATCTACAATCAATAAGTCATAATGTTGGTGATTCTTATCTGTAAATAAATGTTGTTCGGAATTAGCAGTGTGAATGCAGTAGCCTTTATATTCCAGATCCTTTTTGACTTGACTAGCGATATAGTCATCATGGTCTAAGTAAAGGATGTTGAAAGGTTTCATGGAGTTGGGTGGTAAGTCAAGGCTGACAACCATTAGATAGTTTAAGTGAGAGGGAGTAAAGTCTTTTTTATAGGAATAGCTACTTTTCAGATAATAACTGTTGAATTTGAGTTAGTAACAGGTTTCCTTCTGAGAAATGTTTTTCATTAAAGCGCTGTTGATAAGTTTCAGTTAAGGAATTAAGTAATTGACTGAATTCCTCTTTAGAGTAGTTTTCTGAGTGGACCAAATCATCTATTACTATATTAGGGTCGCTAATTTTCTCAGAAAACTGACGTTCATAGCTACAAGCAATGGCTTTATGTAGCTGTTTGATTTTCTTTGTATTTCCTTCGGCAAGAAAAACAGCTATTAAGCTATTAATATTTCTTAATGGTGTCTTATGTTTCTTTTCGTAGATGGACTCTAGACTAAGTGTTAATTCCTTAAGTTGTACTTCTGATAAATTTTGTTGCTCTAATAAAGTATAGATAGTTGACAGTTTGTCTTCTTGGCTTTGTTCTGGGGTGTTTGTAGCAGGTATTTCAATAACTTCGTTAGTTATAGTCTTGGTGACTGGCTTTTCTTGGTTTTTTTGAGCATAAGATGACCAGTATTGGCTAAAGTAAGGTATCTCTTCATCATTTGTAAGTTGGCGCTTAATAATATCTGCTAAAGATGCCAAGCCACAACTGATGGATGAGCTAGGATAAGATAAAACAACAGGAATTTGTTTGGTTGCTGCTTTATTTACACTTGCATCGGATGTTAGGTAACCTAAATAATTAATATCAATTTTTAAGTAAGTTTTAACTGCTTTTTGGAAGCGTTTAAAAATAAGTTGGCTGGTCTTGTAATCTTCTACTCTGTTAACTAAGATAAAAATTGATTTTTTCTTCCCTCTAATGATCAGCATTTTTAATAAAGCAAATGAGTCGGTTAGTGAGCTTGGTTCGGGAGTGATGACAACAACTCTATATTGAGCTGAGGCAACAAAATCAAGTACATTGCTATCAATACCGGCGGCTGTATCAACGAGTAGATAATCAAACTTTGTTTCAAGTGTTTGTAATGATGAGGTAAGTAATGAAATTTGTTTGTGATTTAAATTGGTGCAGTGCTTTATACCGGATGCAGCAGGCACTATAGATATGCCAGAGGGGAGTGTGATGATTATTTCTTCTATACTTTTTTCACCATTTAAAACATGCTCAATCGTATAATTAGGTGACACACCCATTAGTATATTTATATTTGCTAATCCAGTGTCGGCATCAAATAAACACACTTTTAAGTTGCGGGCAACTAGAGATAGCCCTAGATTTGTTGCGATGCTTGTTTTTCCTACTCCACCTTTACCGCTAGTGAAAGCAATTACAGTTGCCATGCGTTTTTATTTTTAAATGTAAAAGTGAAGATATTATATGATTTTTTGAAGAGTGGTATCGTTAATTAATAGATCTAACCTTACAGGTACCACTTTCTAGGTTTAATTAAAGAGCGAAAGGAATAGATAATGTTCTGTTATAGTGCTTAGCTCCCCAATAAGGTGCAGCTAATGACTAGAAAATTCATTTATTTGGGAGAAGAAAGGGTGATTTATAAGGTGTTATTTTTATAAGATATTGATCTGTAATGGTTATGTTTTTTTAATTAGGAATTGTTTTACACTTTTCAAAATAATTATTTCATTTTGGATTGTTTTTTGCTTATTATAGTTTTGATTTGTTAATTAAATCTCTTTTTTGTTAATAGGTGTAAGACAAACCTGACTTATATCTTTTTTTACTTGTTATTTTTTTGGAGTTGTAATGGAAACCGTTGTATTCCTGGTTGTTGCTTTAGTTTTGGCTTATGTAATTGTATATACACCTGTAAGTGGTGTTTTTGCTGGTTCTGAAGCATCTTCTCGTCAGGATGATGATAAGCTGATTATCCCTGAAGATTCAGCGCTAAGACGTCATTTTCTTAGTAATTTACAAGCTGAAATTGAATCAGAATTATCTCCACGTCCAACTTGTTCTATGCTTAAGCGTCATCATGATGCTATGGTTTCAGTGGAAATGGAAAAGCGTTTGTTTGCTTAATTTAGCTTTCTTTACACAAGGATGTGTAAATGCTTTATCCTCTTTTAAATAGTCTAATAAATCTATCAAAAAACTCATGCATAATGAGTGCAGACAGTATCAATGCTGTTCCTGTTATTATTTTTAGTGTAATAATTTCGTTATTAATTGTGTGTCCCAGATATAAAGCAAGAACAGGTGATATTAAAGGAATGAAGCCAACTGTTGTTGCGGATAAATGAATTAGTAAATAGTAGTAAAGTACAAAACCGATGGTTGTTGCAATGACACCCAAATAAACAATAGAAATTATATTGATATTTGTTAGGTTTTGAGGCCAAGAGGCATCGGCAAATATTACCCAAGTAAGAAAATAAGCGGGAAGTGCGAAGACTAATCCTCCAGTAACTTGCGTTGTTGCAGGTAGTTTTGCATTGATTCGTTTAACCCAGACTGCGCATGCTGTTTGTAAAGATACTGCGCTTAAAATACCAATAATGCCATAAACAGCTTGTATATTAAGTTGTAATGCTGAGCTAAACATCATACTTAATCCTGAAAGTCCCAAAAAGTAAGAGCAAACCTTTCCAAAACTTAGGCTACGTTCTTTTAACCAAATTGCCGCGAAAAATGCACTTAAAAAGGGCGACAAACCAAAAATAACAGATACCCAGCCAGAAGGTACAAACTGAGCGCCCCAATAAACACAAAGCATGGCGCCGTACATTTGTACAGCTACTGATAAGTATGTTTGTTTTGCTTTGCGACTAGAGGGTAGGCGTTTACGGCGAATTAGAAGCAATAGCAGCATACAGCATGCTCCAATAGCCATGCGAGAACCGGCGCCAAAAATAAAACCAGGTCCATCACCACTCCATTTAATAGCAAGAGGGGTGGTTGCCCATAAAAGAATAACGCTTATATAAGCAAGAGCTATACGCATGTTGAATAAAAAATTAACAAAGTTCTGAAAGTAGGGAGTCAATCATGTTTTGTGCTTGTTGCTGATAGCTTGAGCCAAATAAATTAAGATGATTAAGGATATGGTATAAGTTATATAGCGTTTTTCGGGTCGAGTAAGCTGAATCTAAAGGGTAGTATTCATTATAAGCTGAATAAAAATGAGAGCCAAAGCCACCAAATAATTCAGTCATCGCTATATCTGTTTCTCTATCCCCATAGTAACAAGCAGGATCATAGATTATGGCTTCACCCTGTTTTGTCACTGCTGCATTACCAGACCATAAATCACCATGAAGTAATGAGGGCTGAGGCGTGTAGCCTTTAAAAAAATGATGTAGAGTGTTAGATAAGCGTTTACCTGATTCTATTAAACATCCTTTAAAGTCATTTTGTTCAGCAAGGGATAGTTGAAAGTTTAAACGATTAGTTTGCCAAAAAATTGGCCATTGCTCAGTTGAAGTATTGATTTGAGGCGTTGAACCAATTGTATTGTTTTGGTGCCAGCCAAAAAATTCTTGAGGAGTTTTATGTAAAGCGGCTAATTGCTGGCCTAGTTGACTGTCAGATTGTTGGTTTCTTGAATAAAGCTCAAAATGTTCTAAAACTAGAAAGGCATGTTCAGACGTTTTGCCAAACAGTATGGGCTTAGGTACTTTGATAGTCTTTGTTTTAGCTATTTCTGCTAAGCCAGCAAACTCAGCTTTAAACATGGGGACTAAATGTGTCTGGTTTAGTTTTATAAAATAACGATTGTTATTACTTTGTATAAGATAGCCAGAGTTAATACAGCCACCGGAAACAGCTTGTATATCTATTATTTTAAAGGAAGTGTTTGTGGCTAGTTCAATCTGTTTGCTAATAGAGTTCCAACTTTCTGGAGTGGGCATAATTAGGCGTTTATATTAATCTAGTGCTGGTAGCACTTTTGTAAAATAGTACGGAGTTTTTCTAGTCCTATTTGTCTTGTTAAGGTTATATTTCTTTCGGGGATTTTTTCGGGGTGGGGGTATGAGTCTAAAGCTTTCTCCAAACTTTCTTCTCTAATAATATGAAGCATGGGGTAGGGCGAACGATTTGTATAGTTTGCTGGATCAGTTTCAGCTTCACCATCAAAGCAATAGTCTGGATGAAAGCTGGCTAATTGATAGATGCCTTCATAATGCTGCTCAAATACAAGTGATTCAGCAAGGCTGAGAAAATCAAGGTAATCATCAAAGTGAGTAAAGTTATTTGGAAAAATAACTAAAGTTGTTTCTATTGATGAGTCGGAATCTAAATGCTGGCACTCTGTAATCACTGATTCCAGACATTGTTCTATATTATCTGATTCTATAACGGCATATCGGATGCTGCCTTTGTCATGTTCGCGCTTTGCAAAAGGGCAAATATTGTAGCTAATGATAAAAGAGCTAAGCCACGATTGGGTTTGTTTTATGATGTTTTCAGTTGGCATGGGGATGGAGGGTTAAAAAAGCCCCTTTGAAAGAGGCTTTTTTTAAAAGCATTTAACTGTGACTTGTTCCTTCTGAGATGCGCTGTTCTCTTAGTTCTTTCGCATGTTCAACTTTAGAGAAAACTCTAAGAATATCTGTAGAAGATAAAATCCCAACCAGTTTATCACCTTGAGTAACAGGTAACGCTCCAAGTTTGTGATTCGCCATTGTGGCTGCAGCATCTGATGCTAATGTGTCAGGTGATACGGAAACAACACCTCGACGCATAATGTTTTGTACTTTTTTAGGTATAACGTGAAGCTCTGTACCTTCCTTATTAGATTCAATAGCATTAGAGTTGCTTTTTGGTCCTAGAGCTTTGTACATATCTCTATCCGAAACCATACCAACAACTTTGCCTTTTTCGATAACGGGTAAGTGTCTGACTTTTTCGTAATGAATCAAAAAGAATACACGATCAATCATATCGTGTGGTTCAACAGTAAACACAGTGGAAGTCATTAATTCTTCAACGCGCATGAAAATCCCCTCTTAAAATAAATATAGATTACAAATTGAGTACATAAAATTGATAGTAGTTCTTAATAGTTAAGAGTGAAATCCTCATTCCCTTTAAAGTGCTCTATTTATTTTATGTACGTTCCATACCACTAAGAATAAGGAAGTTATAAGGTTTTTACAAGTTGTTAAGCTAAGTGAATTAAAAGCTTTATGTATTTAAGGTGTAGAGCTGGTATGCAGGTCATTGATTTGTATATATACAAATCAATTTATGTGCCGAAAAAATAAATCGAGACTTTTTAGCTGTATTGCGATGTTTCTAATTCAATGCTAATTGAGATAAAATAACGTTATCAAATAAATGTCTGACTATAAAAGTATACAGATAGTTAATTTTTAATAAAATTTGGAGTTTTTATGCGTATTATTCTTTTAGGTAGCCCAGGATCAGGTAAAGGTACACAGGCGCAATTTATTACTAAGAAATATGGTGTTCCTCAAATATCAACAGGTGATATGTTAAGAGCTGCAGTAAAGGCAGGAACAGCGTTAGGACTAGAAGCAAAAAAAGTAATGGATGCTGGTGGATTGGTTTCTGATGATATTATTTTAGGTTTGATTAAAGAACGTATTCAAGAAGATGATTGTACTAATGGCTTTTTGTTAGATGGCTTCCCTAGAACAATTGCTCAGGCTGAAGGGTTAATAGCTATGCAGGTAACTGTCGATCATGTTATCGAAATTGCGGTGGAAGATTCTGACATTATTAAAAGAATGAGTGGGCGACGAGTGCATTTAGCATCAGGACGTACTTATCACATTGAATTCAACAAACCTAAGCAAGAAGGTATTGATGATGAGTCAGGTGAGCCACTTATCCAAAGAGATGATGATCAAGAAGATATCGTGAAGAAACGATTGGCTGTTTATCATGATCAAACCAAGCCATTAGTGGATTTTTATTCTGCCGATCAATCAGTTAAATGTAGTTCAATTGCTGGTGTAGGTGATGTGAGTGACATTACTGCAAAAGTTTTCTCTATTTTAGGGTAATAAAATTTATATAGGCACTTGGTTTGTTAGGAAATAATAGTTCAAGTGGTTTTAATTGTTGTTTAGAGGTGTGTTGAGTGTCAAAAAAAGTTGATGTAGCTGTTGTAGGTGCAACTGGTGCAGTTGGGGAAGCCATGTTGTCAATTCTGGAAGAGCGTAATTTTCCAGTTGGTAATGTATATGCTTTAGCAAGTAGTCGATCAGTAGGTAAGCGTATTCCTTTTAAAGGAAGTTCTATTATTGTTGAAGATTTGGCCGAGTTTGATTTTTCAAAAGCGCAAATTGGATTGTTTTCAGCAGGGGCTTCAATTTCAAGAGAATATGCACCGATAGCTGCGGCTAAAGGTTGTATCGTTATTGATAATACCTCTGAATTTCGTTATGACGACGATATTCCTTTAGTTGTACCTGAAGTAAATCCAGAAAAAATTTCTGATTATCAAATACGTGGGGTCATAGCTAATCCAAATTGTTCAACCATTCAAATGTTGGTTGCATTAAAGCCAATTTATGATGCTGTAGGTATTGATCGTATTAACGTGTGCACCTATCAGGCAGTTTCAGGTACAGGAAAAGAAGCGATAGAAGAGGTGGTTAAACAGACTGCTCAATTGCTAAATGGTAAACCTATTACAACAGAGGTTTATCCTAAACAAATAGCATTTAATGTATTGCCTCAAATTGATGTATTTATGGATAACGGCTATACCAAAGAAGAAATGAAAATGGTATGGGAAACTCAAAAAATATTTGGTGATACTGAGATTCAAGTAAATCCAACTGCAGTACGTGTTCCTGTTTTTTATGGGCATTCTGAAGCAGTACATATTGAAACAAAAGAAAAGATTGAAGTAGAGGCTGTACGTCAATTATTGAGTGAAGCACCGGGTGTGACCGTTATGGATGAACGTGTAGATGGTGGATATCCTACGGCAGTAACTGAGTCTTCAGGCAATGATGATGTGTTTGTTGGAAGAATTAGGGAAGATATTTCTCATCCCCAAGGTGTTGATTTGTGGGTGGTTGGGGATAATGTCCGTAAAGGTGCTGCATTAAATAGCATACAAATTGCAGAAGAGCTGGTAAAAAAATTCATCTAGTCTAAGCTTAGTTAATATATACATAGCCACTTAAACTAGATGGAGATATTTTTATAGTTTAGTGGTTTTGATAACGATTATTAAAAACCCAAGGTTTTATCGCAATCCGGAAATAAGCATTGTTGAGCTTGTTTTTTGATAAAAATAATCGTTATCTTATTTTCTAAGATTCAACGAAAACCTAATTATAGGTTTTTGCAGTTGCTTATCTAATTGTTAGATAGCTTAATGAGGTTTGAGACTGTGGTAAAAATTTGTAAAGGAGAGGATTGTGCGCAATTTAACTAAAACTATAGCGGCTGTATCATTACTGATGCCAGCAAGTGCCTATTCTTTAGGTATTGGTGATATTAAATTGCACTCAGCTCTAAATCAGAAGTTGGATGCAGAAATTGCATTGCTTGTTTCAGCTGGCGAAAATATTTCTGATATTAAAGTGAGGTTAGCTTCACCTGATAAATTTGATGAGGCAGGAGTACCTTGGAGTTATTTTCTTTCAAAAATTAAATTTAAAGCAGTGACTCAAGCTGATGGATCAACACTTGTTAAGTTGAGTTCAAATGAAGCTTTAAGAGAGCCATTTTTAGACTTTCTATTAGAAGTTACTTGGGCTTCTGGTAATTTATATCGTGAATTTACTGTTTTAGTTGACCCTCCTGTTAGCTACAAGAAAGCAACTATTCCTGTTATTCAAAAACCACAACAAGCTGTCGCTCCTATTTATGCTGAGCAGCCTGTAAAAATAATCAACAGAGATGTTGAAGGTGTGTCTCGAACATCCGTAGGACAATACGGACCAACAACAAAGAGGGACTCTCTTTGGAAAATTGCTGAAAAAACCAATGTTTATGATGATGTGTCTATAGAGCAGATGATGATGTCTATCTATGAGGCAAACCCTAGAGCATTTTATAAGAAAAATGTGAACGCTCTGATGGCAGGGCAAACATTAAAGATTCCTGAGAAGGAAGTTATTCTTAAATTGTCAAAAAAACAAGCTCTAGCGGCCTTTAAGCAACAAGATGATGTATGGAGTGGTCGTGTTGCTAAAAAGGAAAGCCAGTCGAACATAGATGATAGCCAGCTTGCTAGTCAATTAGAGTTAGAAGCGCCTGTGTTAGATGAAATTGGTGATATTGCTAATGTGGTAACGGATAATAAAACTACGGCTAAACAAATTGTTGATTCTGAAATAGATGATTCTAAAGTAGCTAGTAGTGATGAAGGGTTAGCTCTACAAGCTAGGATGGATAAGTTAGAGCAACAATTAGTGATGATGCAGAAAATTCTTATCTTAAAGGATGAGAAAATTGCAACATTACAAAATAAAAAACAAATTGAATCTGGCGATAAAACAGTACAAGCTACTGAAGTGGCTGAGCCTGTTGTAACACCAGAAACAGTAGAGCCAGGCAAAGTTAAAATAAAAACACTTGCCGATATTCAAGCTGAAAAAGAGGCAACTAAAATAGCTTCTATTGAGGCTGCTAAAAAGCCAGTTGAAGTAGCTAAGGTTTTACCTGAGAAAACAGCTGCTAAGGTTGAGCCGGTTAAAAAGCCAAAACTAAAACCGAAAACAAAGCTTAAACTTAAGCCTGCACCTGTTGTTGAAGAAGAAACCGATTATTTAACGCTTGCTATTGGTGGGGGCAGTGCGCTTATTTTAGGTATCCTTGGAGTTCTTTGGTGGCGTAGAAGAACCGTTGAGGAAGAAGATGATCATGAAAGTATGTTCGCAACGGCAAGTGAAATTAGTTTACCAGATTCCCCTGATTCCCCAGAGTCTCCTGATGAAGAGCTATCTATTCCTGTTGCAGATGATTCATCTTTATATAATGTAGGAACAGTAGGGGAAAGTTCATTTTTAAGCGAATTTACTCCAAGTGATTTTGATGCTTTTGATACAGATCAAAGTGAAGTAGATCCTGTTTCTGAAGCAGATGTTTATTTGGCTTATGGGCGATATCAGCAAGCTGAAGATTTAATGCTTCAGGCAATAAAAGATTTTCCAGCGCGAGATGAGTGTAAGTTAAAATTACTAGAAATATACTTTACTAATGAGAATAAAAGCTCTTTTGAAAGTTATGCAAAAGAGTTGATTGCAGAAGGGAAACCTGGAGATGGCGCGTTTTGGGATAAAGTTGTAGAAATGGGAAGAGAAATCGATCCTGATTCAGCTTTATATACTGATAAAGCGAGTTTTGAATCTGTCGATTTAGAAAAAGAACAGAAGCCGGAAAGTGAGCAAGTAGCACTTGACGAGGTTAAAGGTGAAACTTCAAATATTGAAGCTTCAGAGGCAGACTCTGATTTTGATTTATCTGTTTTTGAAGATGCAGATATAGCTGATGAGGCTACAGATAGTTCTATAGTAAATGCAATAGAAGTGCAAGATGCCTCAACAGCCCTTAATGAAGAGGTTGCTGTAGCTGATGAAAATGTACTGGACTTTGATTTAAGTGTTTTTGATCTTGATGGTACAGATGAGGAAAAACCTGAAATTAGTGCGACTGAAGCTGAAAGTGTTGAGTCAATTGAGTTCGATTTAAGTTCTGATTCTGCCGTTACTTCTGAGCCTGAAGAAATAAAGATTGAAGAACCTAGTGAAGCAGCAGATGCTGAGTCTTTTGACTTTGATTTTGATTCGGGAACAGAAACAGAAGAAACTTCGGTTGAACCTGAAGTGATTGATTTGGCATCTGAAACTGATATCGATATAGATTTAGAAAGTTTCGACTTTTCATCTGATAATAAGCAAGAAGATAACACTGCACTAAATATTGATGATGAAATTGAAGTTGTTGATAATAGTGGGGTGGACGACTTTGAATTTGATTTCGATACACCTGAAATAGCTCCAGCCCCTGCTGCTGATCCAGTTGTTAGTTTGGATGAAAGTGTTTCTGATTTAACTGATATGGATGAGCTAGAAACTAAGTTGGATTTGGCTAAAGCTTATATAGATATGGGTGATGCCGATGCAGCAGTCGATATTGCTAAAGAGATATTAAAAAAAGGAAGCGCGGAACAAAAACAAGCTGCACAAGAGATTATTGACCAGTTAAAGTAATTAATTCAGCTGTATTTATTAATAAAAAAAGCCCTGACAGGGCTTTTTTTATGCCAAATTGAAAGATAAAAATAGAGAAGATTACAAAGATTGTAGCTGCATAAATATGCTTTCTTTTTGTAAAATAAAAGAAGCTATTTTATTTTTAAGTAAGTCAAATTTAGTAGTGGTTAGGTGTTTATCGTGCTTTATAAGGCTACTTTCTAAATCGTTTGCAAGTTCTTGTATGTCCGAAAAACCACAGAAACTGACAGAGCCGTGAAGTTTATGTGTTATGTCTTTAGCAAGAGCAAGCTGGTTAGCTTTTAACGCTTGCTCTATAAGTGATGACTGTTCTGGTAGTTCAACAAATAATTTGTTAAATATAGTTGTTGCTAGTGCTATATTTCCAGATGATCTTTGTAATAAAGAGCTAACGTAGTCAGTTTCTGCTAACGTGGGGGCGATTGTTGTTGCTACAGGATTTGGAAGCCATAATGAAAATAATTCATCTAATTGTTCTAATAAAATAGGTTTTATCAGACATTCATTAAACTTATCGTCAATAAGTGTTTTTTGTTCATCGTTATGAAGCTGTGCTGTTATTGCAATAACGGGAGTAGATAGATTAATAGCATTATCTTCTTTAATAATTTTTATTAGCTCTAGACCGCTATAAAAAGGCATATGGATATCAAGTAAGATAAGGTCGTATTTATATTGTTGCAGGTAGTTAAGGGCTATTTTTCCATCAGCGGCAAAGGTTAAATTACTATATTTCTCTTCTAATTGTGACTGTAATAAAAATCGATTAATTTCATTGTCGTCAGCAATAAAAATGGAAGCAGAGTTATTCATTATTGGTAAGAATTTTAAAGTTAAAATATGCCCTGTTTTTGTTTAGGGAGTGGTTATATAGAAGAAGTAAAAATTATTTTTATTGACTATTTTAGTGAATGCTAATATTCTAACGGCATGTATCTTAATCAGTCCTTGTTATTTAATTCTTATAATAAAGGTTGGTCAAGTTTTTTCAAAATGCAAAACAATAATAATAGCGCATTTTCAATATAAATATGAGGATAAAGTTATGGCTAGAATAGTTATCTTAGGTGCTGGTATCGGTGGTGTTCCCATGGCCTATGAAATGCAAGAGATGGTAGGTAAAGATCATGAAGTCATTAGTATTTCAGATTCCCCTACTTTTCACTTTGTACCATCTAACCCTTGGATCCCACCCAAATGGCGTAAACCTGAAGATTTGAAGGTTGAGCTTGCTCCTGTTATGAAAAAGAAAGGAATTGAGTTTATTCAAAAGGCTGCGACTAAAGTTGATCCTGAAAATAATCAAATAGAAATGGCTGATGGTTCGGTAGTTGCGTATGATTTTTTAATTATTGCAACAGGTCCTCGTTTAGCATTTGATGAAGTTCCAGGCTTAGGACCAGAAGGATATACCTCTTCAGTTTGTCATGTAGATCATGCAGAAATTGCCTCTAGAGATTGGGATGAGTTTATGGAAGACCCTGGGCCAATCGTAATTGGCGCCGTTCAAGGGGCTTCTTGTTTTGGGCCAGCTTATGAATATATGATGATCTTGGAAACTGAATTACGAAAAAGAAAAATTCGTGACCAAGTACCCATTACATTTGTAACGTCAGAACCATATATTGGTCACTTAGGTTTGGGGGGTGTTGGTGATACCAAAGGGATGTTAGAAAGTGCCTTGCGTGAAAAGACTATCAATTGGGTGACAAATGCCAAAGTTGATAAAATTGAAGATGGCATGATGTATGTTACTGAAGTCGACGAAAATTCAGAAGACAAGAAAAAGCATGAACTTCCATTTAAACATTCTATGATGCTTCCTGCATTTACAGGAATTGATGCGGTTAGAAATTCAGGTGCAGAAGGTTTAACTAATCCTAGGGGGTTTGTACTGGTTGATAAGTATCAGCGTAACCCAACTTTTAACAATGTTTATTCGGTTGGTGTTTGTGTTGCTTTGCCACCTGTTGAAAAAACACCTGTTCCAGTAGGCACGCCCAAAACAGGTTATATGATTGAATCAATGGTGACAGCAACGGCTCATAACATTAAAGATCAATTAGCTGGAAAAGAGCCTTCTGATATTCCAAGTCTCAGTGCCTTGTGTCTAGCTGATTTGGGTGATACCGGTGTGGCATTTTTAGCAGTTCCACAAATTCCACCAAGAAATACTACATGGTCAAATCATGGTCGTTGGGTGCATGTAGCTAAAATAGGTTTTGAAAAATATTTTATGCGTAAAATAAGAAAAGGTATTAGTGAGCCTTTTTATGAAAGAATGATGCTTAAAATTATGGGCGTTGTTCGTTTAAAGTAGGAGATAAAATGACTATAGAACGATGGGTGATGGCTGTTGCGGGGACATTTATATTAATAAGTGTTAATTTAGCGGTTTTTTATTCAATTAACTGGTTATGGTTTACTGGTTTTGTTGGGTTGAATTTGTTACAAGCGGCTTTCACAGGGTTTTGCCCTTTAGCCATTGTTTTAAAAAAAATGGGTGTTAAGTCTGGTTGCGCATTTTAATAGAGTTTACGCTGTAGACGTCTATTAAAAAATAGATTGAAAGGGAGTAAAGCAATGCTTTACTCCCTTTTTTTGTTGTGTCTAAACAGGAAATGAAATTTTATTGTATATTTTTAAAAATATTTTTTTCTTGCGTTAGCGTATGATTCCAAAATATCTATCTATTTGCTTAAAGTGCGGCGAAATTAACAGTTTGCACTATAATTCTATAATATTCCGATTGCTCTAAAGTAATTAAATTTAATACTCTCTTTAAATGGCTAACAGGATTTATCTGGAGTTTTTATATTATTGAATTTTATGGCTATTAGTTAGTTGGTCTTTATTTTGCATAATTTAAAATAGGAAAGCAGATGGCTGAAAATGAAGAAGTTGAGGGTGAAGAAAAAAAATCCTCAAAATTAATTATAATTATTGCAGTTATTTTATTGATAGTAGGTGGTGGTGCAGGTTACTATTTTATGGCTGGAGATTCAGAAGCTGTAGATGGAGAGCAAGCAGAAGAAGTTGAGGAAGTTGTTGAGGATGAAGAAGGAGATGCGGCTAATGAAGAACTCTATTATGATATGAGCCAGTCATTAATTGTTAATTTTCCAAAAGGTTCGGGAGCAAGTTTAATTCAGGTTTCAGTTTCTTTATTAGTTAAAGGTGCGGAAACAATAGAAGCAGTAAAAAAGCATGAGCCAATGATTAGAAACAATTTATTGATGGCAATCAGTGCAAAAGGCGCAGCCAATTTAAAAACAAGAGAAGGCAAAGAAGAGCTTCGTGAAACAATGCTGGATGAGATTGGCAAAGTGATGGAGCGGATGACGAGAAAGAATAAAGTAAAAGATTTATTTTTTACTGCATTTGTTATGCAGTGATTATGGAAATAAGATAATAAAATTAAAGGTGTGAGATATTGCTTAAAGAGTCGCTAATGATGCTTAATAAAAATGTTTGTATAGATTTATTAAGCTATATATGTCAAAAAATCATGTATAGCCGAGGTGTTTAAGCTATGTCTACAGTAGATTTATTGTCACAAGATGAGATTGATGCGCTTTTACACGGTGTTGATGATGGTGATGTAGAAACAGAAGCTGATGAAGGGGAAGAAAGTCATGCTGGTGTTAGAGAGTATGATTTTAACAGTCAGGAAAGAATTGTTAGAGGTAGAATGCCTACCTTGGAAATGGTTAATGAAAGATTGGCGCGTTATTTTAGAATTTCACTTTTTAATTTTCTTCGGCGTTCAGCAGAAATTTCTATTTCGGGTATTCAGGTATTAAAGTTTTCTGAATATATTCAAAGTCTATTTGTACCGACTAATTTGAATGTTGTGCGGTTTGCTCCTTTAAGGAGTCGCGCATTAATTGTTATGGAGCCTCGTTTAGTATTTACTGCAGTAGATAATTTTTTTGGTGGTGGTGGGCAGTTTTACAATAAAGTAGAAGGGCGTGAATTTACACCGACTGAAATGCGAGTTATCCGCTTAATTATTGATCTGCTATTTAAAGATTTAAAAGAAGCTTGGAAGCCTGTAATGGATCTTGAGTTTGAATATATGAACTCAGAAGTAAATCCACAATTTGCCAATATAGTAAGCCCTGCTGAAATTGTTATTGTTTCTACCATTCATGTAGAACTAGAAGGTGGTGGCGGTGATATTAATATCGCAATGCCTTATGCCATGATTGAGCCTATTAGAGATTTGTTAGATGCAGTGAGTAGTGATCGAGGTGAAGTAGATGGAAGTTGGCAGGAAGGTTTAAGAAAAGAAGTGTTGCGAAGTGAAGTTGCATTAAATAGTTTACTGGTTGAAAAAACAATGAGTATTGAAGATGTAATGAACTTTCAAAAAGGGGACGTTATTCCAATAGATATGCCAGAAACAGTTACTCTGCAAGCAGAAGGTGTCTCTATTTTTAAAGGTAAAATTGGTTTATCTGATGGTAATTATGCCATTCAAATAACAGAAAAATTAACACAAGATTCAATGTAAAATTTTTATAGCAGGGGGAATTTCCTGTTTATAAGCATTAAAGTTATTAGGTAATGTAATGAGTGAAAATGATGAGCCAGTTGGCGACGATTGGGCAAATGCAATGCAAGAACAGTCAGATGCCGAAGCAGGTGGAGATACCGATTGGGGCGATGCCTTACAAGAACAAAGTAATGCAGAAGACCTTGCTAAAGCACAGTTTAGTGAGCTAGAAGAGCAGGGAGAACATGCACCTGTTAAAGCTGATATTTCGCCTGAAGACCTTAAGTTAGATGTTATTCTTGATGTTCCTGTGACGGTTTCTATGGAAATTGGAAGAACACAAGTGAATATAAGAAACCTATTGCAACTTAATCAAGGTTCAGTAATTGAGTTAGATAGATTTGCTGGTGAGCCAATGGATGTTCTTGTTAATGGAACTTTAATTGCTCATGGTGAGGTTGTGGTGGTGAATGACAAATTTGGTATTCGTTTGACTGATGTGATTAGTCCGACTGACCGGGTAAAAAAATTAGGCTCATAAAATAATGATAAGGCGAGTCGTTTGAAAACTTTGCTGCAAAGTTTAGTGATATCTTTTTGTTCAGCTTCAGCTGCTTTTTCAGCGGTAGATCAAAAACAAAAAGTTAGCACTATCTCAACTGATCATGTTTTAAGTTGGTCTTTAGGCTTAATAATTGTTTTAGCCTTATTTTTTACTTGTATTTGGTTTATGAAAAAAATGGGCGCTTTGCCTGTAAATGCTAAAGATGGAATGAAAGTTGTCGCTGGTTTAACATTGGGGATGCGTGAGAAAATTATTTTAGTGCAAATTGGTGAGAAGCAATTAGTGTTAGCTGTAACGCCAGGGAGGGTTGAAAAATTATTACTCTTAGAGGGCGAAGATACTTTATTTCAGCAAGCTAAAGAAGAAAATACAGAAGCTGAATTTTCTCAGAAATTAAAACAGATAATGTCTGGAGGAAATAGATGAATAAATTATATTTATTTGTTTTTCTATTTTTTTCGGCAACATCAGTGTGGGCCGTACCAGGGATAGATGCTGTCACAGTAACAACCAATCCTGATGGTGGACAGAGTTATACGGTAACCATTCAGATTGTAGCATTAATGACTGTGCTGACAGTGTTGCCATCATTATTGTTAACCATGACATCATTTACTCGTATTATGATTGTCTTAGGATTGTTGCGACAGGCGATAGGAACAGCACAAGCACCAAGTAATCAAGTACTATTAGGGCTTTCATTGTTCTTAACTATTTTTGTTATGATGCCTGTTTTTGAGAAAGTGAATACTCAAGCCGTGCAGCCTTATATGGAAGAAAAAATTGATGTCACAACAGCAATAGAACGTGCATCAGCGCCATTTAGGGTCTTTATGATGAAGCAAACAAGAGAGGCCGATTTAGAGTTGTTTATGCGAATTTCGGGGCGAGAGGATTTTGAGACAGTAGATGATGTGCCTTTTTCATTACTATTGCCCGCTTTTGTAACAAGTGAATTAAAAACAGCCTTTCAGATTGGTTTCTTAATATTTTTGCCTTTTTTAGTCATAGATCTTGTTGTAGCCAGTGTTTTAATGTCGATGGGTATGATGATGTTGTCACCTATGATTATTTCATTGCCCTTTAAAATTATGTTATTTGTTTTAGCTGATGGTTGGTCCTTAGTTTTAGAAATGTTAGCTGCCAGTTTTTATGTTTAAGTGCGAGGAGTCTATTCTCAGACAGGCTCCTGGTCAATCTTGTAAAGAGTCTTAAAATAAACTCGTTTTCAATAAAATAGAAAGTTTCTATGACACCTGAAGTTATTTCGATTATTGCTCAAGACACTGTATTGGTTGCTGTTAAATTAATAGCACCTATATTATTGTCATCTCTAGCCGTTGGTCTACTGGTGGCTATGTTTCAGGCGGCAACACAAATTAATGAGCAAACCTTAACGTTTATTCCTAAGTTAGCAATGGTTATTATCGTGTTGATGCTTGCAGGCCCTTGGATGTTACAGGTTGTTATAGATTATTTTCAAACGCTAGTTCGTCAGATACCTGAATTAATAGGTTGAGTTTGTGAACTTCACAGAACAAGAGTTATTAGCAATGTTGGCATCATTTATCTGGCCATTCATGCGAATCAGTTCAATGTTTATTTCTGTCCCTGTTTTTAGTGTTAAATCATTACCTGCAAAAATTCGAGTACTTGCTTCATTTTTAATAACACTTGTTGTTGTTCCAGTCATTCCTGATATCGCACCCATTCACATTTTTAGTTACCAAGGCTTTTTAGTAACAGTTCATCAGATTGTTATTGGATTATCAACAGGCTTTGTTTTACAAATGGTTTTTGCTGTGATGCTCGTGGGAGGGCAAAGTATTGCTTACAGTATGGGTTTGGGTTTTTCATCTATGGTTGACCCTGCAACTGGAGTTCAAGTCCCTGTAATTGCTCAAGTATTCGTGGTTTCTTCTAGTTTAATGTTTTTAGCTGTGAATGGGCATTTGTTGTTAATTGAAATGTTAGTGGCCAGTTTTACTACCTTACCTATTGCTACTGTGGGATTTAGTTTAAGTGATATCTGGTCTATTGTGGCTTGGAGTAGTCAAATGTTTACTGGAGGACTTTTATTGGCAATGCCTATTGTAGCAGCGTTATTATTTGTTAATATTAGCTTTGGTGTAGCTGCTAGAGCAGCCCCTCAATTACAAATTTTTGGCGTTGGCTTTCCTATCACGATAATGATTGGGATGGTTTTAATCTGGGTGACTATAGGGAGCACATTAGATGTTTTTTCAGATGTGTTAACCAGTGCTTTTGCTTTAATTAGTCAGTTATTACGAGTTTGATCGGTAAGGTGAAGGTAAATGGCTGAAGATTCAGGGCAAGATAAAAGCGAAGAACCCACGGAGAAGCGTCTTACCGACGCAAGGAAGAAAGGCCAAATACCACGATCAAAAGAGTTAAATACTTTTGTAGCGTTGATGACAGCAGCAGTCATGTTGTTATTTGTTGGGGATTCAATTGCAAAGGGTTTAGCAAGATTAATGCAGCAGCAGTTTAGTCTAAGTCGAGAGGCTATTTACGACCCTGCTAGTCCCGTTATTTATTTTGAACAAGTTCTATTAGATGGCATATTGCTTATTGTACCTCTCGTTATCCCTTTGGTTGTAGTGGCTTTATTTACTCCAATGATGATGGGGGGGTGGAACTTTACAATGGAATCAATGGCGCCTAAGTTTTCTAAAATGAATCCTTTTTCGGGGCTAAAAAGGATGTTTGGTATTCAAGGTATTGTTGAGTTATTAAAAGCGGTTGTTAAAATTGCACTGGTTTTCTTTGTGGCTGGTACTTTATTTAATAGCTATTTTGATCAGTTTATGGGCTTAAGCGCCTTATCTTTAAATAGTGCTGTTACAAAAGCTGTTGATATTATTCTGTTTGGTTTTTTAATCTTGAGTTCGACTTTGATCTTGGTTGTTGCAATTGATGTTCCTTATCAGATATGGAATACCATGCGACAATTAAAAATGACTAAACAAGAAGTTAAGGATGAGTCGAAAGAGCAAGAAGGTAACCCAGAAGTTAAAGGTCAAATTAGAAGAAAGCAAATGGAAATGTCACAGCAAAGAATGGCTGATGAAGTTCCAAAAGCTGATGTGATTGTAACTAATCCTGCGCATTATGCTGTTGCCTTACAATATGACCCTATGGGAAGTGGTGCGCCTACAGTGGTGGCTAAAGGTATTGATTTAATTGCTGCTCATATACGTAATATTGCTATAGCGGAAGATATCCCTTTAGTGGCAGCACCACCTTTGGCGCGTGCATTGTTTTATTCGACTGAGCCTGGGGAAGAAATCCCTCAAGGACTTTTTTTAGCCGTTGCTCAAGTTTTGGCATATGTTTTTCAATTGAAAACTGCAACTGAGAATGGAACAGAAAAACCGACAGCACCGAGGGATTTAAAAGTCCCTGCTGATTTTAGACAGCAGTAAAAGTTATCTTTTACTGCTTTTTTGTATTACCTAAAAATAAATAAATATGGATTTCGCTAATATTTCTGAAAAACTAAAATCATTTTCAAGTGTAGGACTTGGTGCGCCGATAGTCATTATCATGATTTTATCGATGATAGTGCTACCGCTGCCAGCCTTTCTACTTGATTTGTTTTTTACCTTTAATATTGCATTCTCATTAATTATTTTGTTGGTAGTGATTTACAGTATAAAACCCTTAGAATTTTCAGTTTTTCCCTCCGTTATTTTAATTGCAACCTTATTTAGGTTGGCGCTGAATGTTGCCTCAACACGTATTGTTTTACTAGAAGGGCATGAAGGTGGTGATGCAGCAGGAAAAGTAATTGAAGCATTTGGCTCCTTTGTAATTGGTGGTAACTTTGCAGTAGGTTTAGTTGTCTTTGCTATTTTAGTGATTATTAACTTTGTGGTTGTTACTAAAGGTGCGGGTCGAGTGGCTGAAGTAGGGGCGCGTTTTACATTGGACGCTATGCCTGGTAAGCAGATGGCTATTGATGCTGATTTAAACTCGGGTTTAATTGATCAGGATCAGGCGCGAGAAAGGCGGGCAGAAGTTGCCGCTGAAGCCGATTTTTACGGTTCAATGGATGGTGCAAGTAAGTTTGTAAGAGGGGATGCGATTGCTGGGATTATTATCCTCTTTGTTAATATTATAGGGGGCTTGGCAATTGGTGTAGGGCAACATGATATGAGCTTTGCTAATGCGGGTGAAGTTTATGTATTACTAACTATTGGGGATGGTTTGGTTGCACAAATTCCTTCTTTATTATTATCAACAGCCTCAGCTATTGTTGTTACCAGTGTTCGAGGAAGTACGCAGAATGTAGGAAAGCAAGTTAGTGTTCAATTATTTAATGACCCCAAAGCATTAATCATTACTGCTGCAATTATTGGTCTTTTGGGTATTATTCCCGGCATGCCTAATTTAGTCTTTATTTTACTGGCTGTTGCCTTATTGGGAGGTGCTTATTTAATTGATAAAAGGCAGAAGAAAGAACAAGATGATATGTTGGAAAAGGTAGCGCAAGTTCCTCAGCAACAAGTTACAGCATCTGAAGTAAAAGAACTGGGTTGGGATGATGTAATGCCTGTCGATGTTGTTGGTTTAGAGGTAGGCTATCGCTTAATTCCTTTGGTTGATAAAAACCAAGGTGGTCAATTAATGACACGGATAAAAGGTGTGCGAAAAAAACTATCTCAAGAATTGGGTTTTTTAGTTCCTTCTGTGCATATTAGAGATAATTTAGATTTGCCACCAACAAGCTACAGAATTTCATTGATGGGGGTTACTGTAGGGGAAGCAGAAATTAGGCCTGAAATGGAAATGGCGATTAACCCAGGGCAAGTTTTTGGCTCTTTACAGGGAGAAATAACACAAGACCCTGCTTTTGGGCTTGAGGCAGTGTGGATAGAAAGTAGTCAAAAAGATCAGGCTCAAACTTTAGGTTATACCGTGGTAGATCCTGGGACAGTTGTTGCCACGCATTTAAGCCATATTCTACAAAATAATGCCCATGAATTATTTGGTTATGAAGAAGCTCAAAATATTATGGATAATTTAGCTAAATCGGCGCCAAAACTAGTAGAAGATTTAGTGCCCAAAACTTTAGCCTTGGGTGTGATTGTAAAAGTGTTACAAAACCTATTGAGAGAGAATGTTTCAATTAGAGATATACGTACGATTGCCGAAACTTTGGCGGAGTATGGGGCTAAGAGTCAAGATCCTGACATTTTAACCTCGGCCTCTCGTGCTGCGTTGGGTCGGTCAATTGTCCATGAAATCAATGGGGTAGAAGAAAGTTTTCCTGTTATTACTTTAGATCCAGAGTTGGAACAGTTGTTGCATCAGTCTTTGCAAACGGCAGGTGAAAATGGAGCAGGTATAGAGCCTGGTTTAGCTGAACAAATGCAGAAATCATTGGAAGAGAGTTCTCTGAAAATGGAAATGGAAGGGCAAGTTGCGGTATTACTGGTTTCTTCTTTTGTGCGTCCTTGGCTAGCTCGATTTGTCCGCCACTCAATTTCTGGGTTACATGTCTTGGCATATAATGAAATTCCTGAAGATCGTCAGATCAAAGTAGTTTCAACAGTCGGGCAGCGTGAATAGCGCATAAAATAAGAAAATAGGAAAGTACTGATGAAGATTAAACGTTTTGTTGCAAAGGATATTCGCCAAGTTATGCGTATGGTTAAAGAAGAACTTGGTGCGGATGCTGTCATTATGTCAAATAGATCAGTTGATGAAGGGATTGAGATTGTTGCCGCTAAAGATTTTGATGAGCAAGCTATCCATAATAAACTTAATTCACAATCAGATAACCTTAATTCTAGTGCTACTACCACTAAGAAAAATATTGAATTAACTGACTTTAAAACAGAAACAAATAATTTACATGTTGTTAGTAGTTCTCGAAAAGTAGGGGCTGATGGTGTTATTCCTAAACGACCTTTACCGCGTAATGTTGATGAATATGTTGGCTATGCAGAAAAGTTAAATGTAGCCAATAATAGAAACCCTTCGGCTATAAAAAAACAAACGCCCTTACATAAACAACCAGTAAGAGCTACACAGCAGTTTAGTAATGTTGTCAGAGAAGAAATAAAACAACAGTCAGCAGCGGTACCAGAACAATTTATGCAAGAAATGCGTAATGAGATCAACGCATTAAAATCAGCTTTAGATACTAAATTATCAGAAGTTTCTTGGAATCAGAGTCCACAACAAAACTCAGTCAGAAGTGGTTTATTACACAAGTTGTCTGAAATGGGGTTTTCAAAAAAGTTGTCGACTAAAGTTGCAAATCGTTTAGATAGTCATAAAGATGCTGAATTTGCATTTGATAAAGCTAAAGAAATGCTAGCTAAAGTTTTACCTCTTAGTGATGATAATCTATTAGAGCAGGGTGGGATTGTTGCTTTGGTTGGGCCTACTGGCGTTGGGAAAACGACAACTATTGCAAAGTTAGCTGCACAATTTATTTTAAAACATGGCTCTAATAAGGTTGCTTTAATTACTACGGATAATTATAGAATTGGTGCACATGAGCAGCTATCAACTTATGGACGTTTATTAGATGTTCCTGTTTGTGTGGCCGCAAATGCTGATGAATTACATGCACATATTGATAATTTTAGTGATAAGCGACTGATTTTAATAGATACTGCAGGGATGAGTCAGCGTGATATGCGTTTAGCTGAACAGATTCAAACATTGCAACAAAAAGATGTACCTATCAAGACTTATTTAGTTATGTCGGCAGCAACACAATATAAAGCGATGAACGAAATTATTAATGCTTTTAAAGTTTTTGAGCCAGAATCCAGTATTTTGACTAAACTAGATGAAACAGTTGTACAAGGTTCGGCTTTGTCAGCAAGTATTGAACAACAATTACCAATTTCTTTTATGACAAATGGTCAGCAAGTACCTGAAGATATTTATTTTCCTGATGCCTATGCTTTAATTGAGCAGTGTGCAGCAGAGATAGATGAAGAAAGTGATTATAATAATGTATTAAGTAATAATGATTGGGTGGCAGAAGGCTATGCATAACCCAAATGATCAAGCGTCTGGGATACGAAAAATGAGACAAATAAAACCAAAACCTGTCCGCGTTATTGCCGTAACTAGTGGTAAAGGTGGGGTTGGTAAGACGAACCTATCAGTTAATTTAGGTGTGGCTCTTTCTCAAATGGGACGAAGAGTAGCATTGCTTGATGCTGATATGGGGCTGGCAAATGTTGATATTTTGTTAGGGCTATCTCCAAAATATAACTTGTCTCATGTCTTACAAGGTGAGAAAACACTAGAAGATATTATGTTGACAGGTCCTGCTGGCTTAAAAGTTATTCCAGCATCGTCTGGTGTACAGCAAATGTCAGAACTAAATAATATTGAACAAGCAGGTGTTATTAGAGCGTTTAGTGAAATTGATCAAAATCTTGATGTATTGATTGTAGATACTGCAGCAGGGATTTCTTCCAGCGTAGTTAATTTTGCCAGAGCCTGTCAGGAAATAATTGTTGTTGTTTGTGATGAACCAACATCGTTGACAGATGCGTATGCCTATATCAAATTGCTCAATCGGGACTATGGTTTAAATAAGTTTCATGTTGTAGCCAATATGGTTCAGTCCGTTCAGCAAGGTCAGCAGTTATTTAATAAATTATGTAAAGTGAGTGAAAAGTATTTAGATGTAACGCTTAGTTATACAGGGGCGGTTCCATTTGATGAATACCTGCGTAAATCAGTACAAAAACAAACTCCAGTATTAGAAGCTTTTCCTCGCAGTAAAGCTGCACTAGCAATAAGAAATTTAGCACTTAATATAGATAGATGGCCGATTAAAATACAAGCAGGCGGATATTTAGAGTTTTTTGTTGAAAGAATGATCGAATATAGCACGCAAGAGGACGCCGCATGAATGGAGCGGCAATGTACGCCACCACGATGCATGTAGGAACTACCGATGACTTGGTAATTCAACATGTACCTTTGGTTAAGCGAATTGCTTTTCATTTAATGGGACGACTACCTGATACCGTATTGGTAGATGATTTGATTCAGGCTGGGATGCTAGGCTTGTTAGAAGCCGTAAAGAATTACGATGTGACACAAGGTGCAAGTTTTGATACTTATGCTGGTATTAGGATAAGAGGTTCAATGCTTGATGAGGTACGAAAATCTGACTGGACACCTCGCTCCGTACATAAAAAATCAAGAATGGTTTCTGAAGCTATTCGTGAAGTAGAAAATAGAACAGGTGGTGAGGCTCGAGATATTGATATTGCCGAGCAACTTGGCGTTGATCTAGACGACTATAACCAAATGTTACAGGATTCTATCGGATGTAAGGTTTTAAGTGTTGAAGAGTTATCAGAAACAGGAGATTCTGCATTTTGTGATGCAGAACAAATCAATGAGTCCCCTGTTCATTTACTGGAAGAAGATGATTTTCAAAAAGCATTAGCTGAAGCAATTATGACTTTACCTGAAAGAGAACAACTTGTTATAGCTCTTTATTATGACGAGGAATTTAACCTAAGGGAGATAGGTGAAGTGTTAAATGTGAGTGAGTCACGTGTAAGTCAAATAAGTAGCCAGGCAATGTTAAGATTAAGATCAAGACTTGCAGAATGGACAGACAAGAAAAACCAAGATTAAAGTTAGGTGTTTCTTTCATCTAGTCATACTTTATTAAAAAACCGATACCTTTCCTATCATTGGTTATTGATATGCTTTTACTGAGTAACAAATTTCTTGCTAGCAAAAAATGGCTTATTTAAAAGTAAATAGCTCTGATTGGAAGATTACATTTTCACTAAATAGATAAGAAAGCAGTGTTTTATTAAATCGTTAAATTCTTTTGTTTAAAAACATATAAATTATAAGCGCTGACATTGAAAAAATGGCATTTTACATCTATGTTTGTAGTATGCTTTGCTTAATAATACTTTAAAGTAAATAAGTGCTATAAGTCATCCTTTTTTAAGGGATTGAAAACAGGTTCAAGTATTAACGATTTGAGTCGATATAAATAATGATAAAAGATAAATAGGTTGGAGATTTTCCTTGGATAAAAACATGAAAATTCTAGTTGTTGATGATTTTTCAACAATGAGACGAATAGTAAAAAATCTATTAAGGGATCTTGGGTTTACCAATACGGTTGAAGCAGATGATGGCAAAACTGCTTTACCCATTTTGGAAGCTGGGGGAATTGATTTTTTAGTGACTGACTGGAATATGCCTGGTATGACAGGAATAGATTTATTAAAGGCGGTTCGTGCAGACCCAAATTTAGTCGATCTTCCCGTATTGATGGTGACGGCAGAAGCAAAAAGAGAGCAAATCATTATGGCAGCTCAGGCTGGTGTTAATGGATATGTTATCAAACCTTTTACTGCCGCTACGTTGAAAGAAAAAATAGAAAAAATCTTTGAACGTATTGATGGCTAAACCAACCCAGGAGAGTAAGGAATGACGATTGATTTTCGTTTGGCATTGGCTAAGGATTTGGTTATTGCACTAGAACAGGGAAATGAGGCTGAAGCAGATAATATTCTGGATAAAATTGCAGGCCAGAAAGAAAATGAACTTTTTCAACAAGTTGGGCAGTTAACGCGTCAACTTCATGATGCGATGGCTGGGTTTTCATTAGATTCTAAAATCGCTTCGATGACCGAAAATGATATACCTGATGCAAAAGAACGCTTGCAATATGTTATTACCATGACTGAACAAGCGGCAAACCAAACATTGAATGCTGTTGAAGAATTATTACCTGTATCTAAAACACTTAATGATCAAGCTGGGGAACTATCTGAGAAATGGGAACGTTTTTTAGATAGAGAAATGCCTTTTGAAGAGTTTAAGAGTATGAGTGCAGAAATAACTAAGCATTTTTCTCAGTCAAAAGGTTCTTTATTAGAAATTCAAAACGGGCTTAATGATATTTTGATGGCTCAGGGCTTTCAGGATATAACCGGACAGATTATCAAACGTGTTATTGATCTGGTTCAAGAGCTAGAAGTCAGTATGGTCGAACTAATTAGTTTGTCTGGAGGGGCTAAAGCAGAGGAAGCAAAAGCTAAGGAGCTTGAATTACCTGGACCTGCTATTCCTGGTATGGATGATAAATCAGGTGATGTAGCAGCAAACCAAGATGATGTGGATGATTTGTTGTCAAGTCTAGGATTCTGAGGAAAAAATTATGGCAGTTGATCTAGAAGATGAAATTTTACAAGATTTTTTGGTTGAAGCAGGGGAAATCCTTGAACTGCTAGGTGAGCAGTTGGTTGAGCTGGAGCAATCACCAGAAGATTTTGAATTATTAAATGCAATCTTTCGAGGTTTTCATACCATTAAAGGGGGCGCTGGTTTTTTAGCATTAGATCCGTTAGTAGCAGTTTGTCACAAAGCTGAAGATGTTTTTGATGTTTTAAGAGAAGGTGAACGAAAAGTTAGTGCAGAATTAATGGATGTGATTCTGGAAGTTGTTGATGTCGTAAACTTGATGTTTGATCAAGTTAAAATAGGAAATGACCCAGAAGCAGCACAAGAAACATTATTAACAAAACTACAATCTTTTACTCGTGCAGGTCTAGAGCAACAGGCAGCTAAAGAACCAGAACCTGTTGTAGAAACGCCAGAACCAGTAATAGCAGATGTAGATGTAGTAGAGCAAGAATTTTCTGCTATGTTAGATGATACATTTGATAGTGACTCTGAATCAAATAGTGATGAAATCACTGAGGAAGAGTTTGATAGTTTATTAGATGACCTTCATGGTAAAGGGCAGTTTTCAGCACCAGCACTTAAAGAAGATAAAGCTGAAGTGTCATCGCCACAAGTTGATTCAGGCGATATATCTGAAGCAGAGTTTGATAATTTGTTAGATGAATTGCATGGAAAAGGAAACTTTTCAGCTAAAGGTTTACAAGAAGAGAAAACTGAAGCTGTTGCGGTTAATCCAGGTGATATTACGGAAGATGAATTTGATAATTTATTAGATGATTTACATGGAAAAGGAAAGTTTAAAGGTGCTATTGCAACTGCAGGAGCTGTAGCTGAAGAACCCAACGTTGTGATTGAGCAGCCTGTTGAAGAAAAGGCTGCTATATCTGTTGCTAAGAAAGTGGTTGCGGAACCTAAACCTGAGCCTGAGCCAATAGTTGTTGAAAAAGTAGTTGATAAGCCTAAAAAAGCGGCCGCTAAGCCAGCAGCCCCAAAAGGAGAAACAACGGTTCGAGTCGATACCTATGTTCTTGATGATATTATGAATATGGTAGGTGAATTAGTTTTAGTTAGAAATCGATTCCAAACACTCAAAGCATCATCTGAGAGTGGCTCAACCGAGCATATGACCAAGGCTGTTGCTAATTTAGATGTAGTAACCGCAGACTTGCAATTGGCTGTGATGAAAACGCGAATGCAACCTATCAAAAAAGTTTTTGGCAGGTTCCCCCGGGTTGTTAGAGATTTGTCTAGAAGTTTAAAAAAAGAAATTAAATTAGAGTTGGTAGGGGAAGAGACTGATTTAGATAAAAATTTAGTTGAAGCATTAGCTGATCCCTTAGTGCATTTGGTAAGAAATGCAGTTGACCATGGTATTGAATCACCTGATGACCGAGCTGCTGTAGGTAAACCAAGAGAAGGGCTCGTTGTATTAAAGGCATCTCAAGAAGGTGACCACATCATGCTATCAATTAAAGATGATGGCAAAGGGATGAATGCAGATCATCTAAGAAAAATTGTTGTTGATAAAGGTTTAATGGATGAAGAATCAGCAGCCCGACTTGATGATAAAGACTGTTATAACTTGATTTTTATGCCAGGTTTTTCGACAAAAACGGAGATTTCAGATGTGTCGGGGCGTGGTGTTGGAATGGATGTTGTTAAGACCAGAATCACTCAATTGAATGGTATGGTCGAAGTTGATTCTGTAGAGGGTGAAGGAAGTACTATTATTATTAAAGTACCGCTTACACTTGCTATTATGCCAACTCTGATGGTTGTATTAGGTGGTCAAGCCTTTGCGTTACCTTTGGCAAGCGTGCTTGAAATATTAGACTTAGATTTAAGTAAAACCAATGTAGTTGATGGTCAATTAATTATTATGGTTAGAGAGAAAGCATTACCTGTTTTCTACTTAAGTGAATGGTTAGTTCAAGATCCATCTTATGTATTAGATAAACAGGCTACAGGGCATGTAGTTGTTGTTAATGCAGGTGGTCGGCATATTGGTTTTGTTGTTGATCAACTGATTGGTCAAGAAGAGGTTGTTATTAAACCTTTAGGTGCCAAGCTACAAGGCCTAGATGGTCTTGCTGGTGCGACTATTACTGGTGATGGTAAAATTGCATTAATTCTCGATGTGCCAGGATTAATGAGTCGGTATGCTGGATAATAAATAGGCTGAAAAAATTAGCCGTAAAAAGGTATTAAAGTTTTACTTAAACAAAAAGTAGTTTTATGGAATAAATATTTATATGACAATTCGGGTATTGATTGTTGATGACTCTAGGTTTATTTGTAAAAGAATTTGTGAAATTCTAGAAGAAGATTCTATTTTTAAAGTAGTTGGTAGTGCTTCAAATGGAAAGCAAGCAATACTGATGGCGGCTCAATTAGAACCTGATGTTATAACCATGGATATTGAAATGCCAGTTATGGATGGTATTTCTGCTGTAAAAGCAATTATGGCTGAATGCCCAACCGCCATATTAATGTTTTCAGCAGCAACACATGCAGGGGCTCAGGCAACTTTAGATGCTTTAAGTGCGGGAGCAATAGACTTTTTACCTAAGCAATTAGATAAAATAGATGGTGATAGGGAAATTGCCAAAAGAATGCTAAGGCGTAGAGTACGTATTGTTGCTTTGCAAGCCAATAGAATCAAACAAAAGCCTGTTTCTGATAGAGCTAGAATAAACCAAACTAAGGTATTAGGGGCTTCTAATGCCATATCACGGCCTCAAATGGTCACTACTAGAAATCCCACTTCAACACATTCAATTACTAGAAAAATTGAATTATTAGTCATTGTGGCCTCAACTGGTGGCCCTGTCGCTATTCAAAAGGTAATGACTCAGCTTTCTGGGCAATGTCCATTTCCTATTCTCATTGTTCAACATATGCCTCATAACTTTACAAAAAGTTTTGCTGAAAGATTAAATCAATTATGTAAAGTAAAGGTTAAAGAGGCCATAAATGGAGATGTTCTAACTGCGGGTGAAGCTTTGTTAGCACCAGGGGGAATGCAAATGGAAGTTGCTCTAAAATCAGGAAAGAAAGTGGTTAACATAACAGCTAAAAAAGCGGGTGAAATATATAGTCCATGTGCGGATGTGACTTTAACGTCTATTGCACAAGTTTATTCTGCAAACGTTTTGACAGTCGTTTTAACTGGGATGGGGGCTGATGGTAAAGAAGGAGCAGTTCGCTTAAAACAAAGGGGCTTGCCAATATGGGCACAGGACGAGGCCAGTTGTACTATTTATGGTATGCCGAAAGCTATTGTTGATGCGAATCTTGCTGATAAGGTTTATAGTCTTAATGAAATTGCTAATGAATTTAACAAGTTGAGATAATGGATATTTTAAGTATTATAGGCATGGTTTTTGGTTTCTTGGCTATTGTAGGAGGGAATTTCTTAGAAGGTGGAGATACAGCTTCATTGATTAACCTTCCTGCTTTAATCATTGTTTTTGGTGGAACGTTGGGAGCAACATTTTTACATTTCCCCCCCAGAATTTATTTTCATAGCCTTAAAGTCCTGTTATTAATTGTCAGGCCTAGAAAACATTTGCTAGATGAGCAGATTGAAAAAGTTGGTATGTGGAGTGCCTTAGCGCGAAAAGAAGGGTTATTAGGGCTGGAGGTTGTTGTTGATAAAGAACAAGATCAATTTGCTAAGAAAGGATTACAGTTATTAGTTGATGGTAATGAACCAGAAGTGATTAGGGACTGTTTAGAAGTTGAACTTAATACTATTGAGCATAATGAAATGCAGGCAGCCAAAGTCTATGAAGCGATGGGTGGATATTCACCAACCATTGGTATTATTGGTGCTGTAGTTGGTCTAATACAGGTTATGCAAAACTTAGCTGACCCTGAATTGCTTGGTGCAGGGATAGCAACAGCATTTGTTGCTACCATTTATGGTGTTGGTTTTGCTAATTTATTGTTTTTACCTATAGCAAATAAGTTAAAGTTAGAAGCCTACGCCTTAGTACAAGCAAAGGAAATGATGCTTGAAGGTATTACAGCGATAGCTGAAGGTGAGAACCCCCGCAATATTGAATTAAAGTTATCGGGGTATATTTTATGAGTAGTTTATTTGGTTTGTTGGTGTAATTGATGGCTCGTAAGCGCAGAAATAAAAATGCATTTGATGAGAGTGATAATCATGAACGATGGTTAGTTTCTTATGCAGATTTTGTCACCTTGCTTTTTGCTTTCTTTGTGGTGATGTATTCCATCTCTTCAGTTAATGATGATAAGTATGAAATATTATCCCAAGCCTTGGAAGGTGCTTTTTTAGGGGGGCATGAAGTTCAAGTAATTGAAAGCCCAATTGAAGTAGAAGAAAAGTTAACTTCAATCAAGCCTATTATTTTAGAAAACCCTACAACAGAAGAGTTACAAAAAAAATCAGAATTAAGTGATGAAATTCTAAAAGAAAGACGAGAGTTAGAATTAATATCAGAACAGTTTGAAGATGTATTACAACCTTATGTTGAAAATGACTTGGTTGAAGTTAAAAGACATGATTTTTGGATAGAGCTCGAAATGAATAGTGAACTACTATTTTTAAGTGGAGAGGCAGAGCTGTCGAGTAAAGCTATTCCTGTGCTTAAAAAGGTAGCAGAAGTTATTAGGGATATTCCAAATGTTATTAATGTTGAAGGACATACTGATAATATACCCATAGATACGGTAGAATTCCCATCAAATTGGGATTTAGCTTCAGCAAGAGCAACCTCAGTAGTAAGAGAGTTTCAGGCGAATAGAGTTTCTCCTAAGCGATTATCTGCAGTTGGCTATGGAGAATTTCAACCTGTTGCCGATAACAGTAGTGTAGAGGGAAGGTTTAAGAACCGGCGTGTTGTTATAGTGTTAATGTCACAAGCTTTTGCTAGATATGGCATGAATGATCAACAGAGAGCAGAGGTTTTAAATATACAAAGCTCTACTGATTCATCGCAGTAAAATTAGCGATAATGATAAATTAATTCTGTAGGTTAATCATGAAAGTATGGGCTGTATCAAATCAAAAAGGAGGGGTAGGGAAAACAACCACAGTTGTTTCTCTTGCTGGTTTGTTGTCCTCCTGGGGATTTAGAACATTAGTGGTGGATTTAGACCCGCATGGTTCATTAACCAGTTATTTCAAAATGAATCCCGATGAAATAGAGCTGAGTGTTTATAATTTATTTCATGATACCGGGCAGAAAAAAACAGACATTAATCCTAAAGCATATATTAAAAAAACGGAGTTTGATGGATTATCAATCTTACCTGCATCAACCGCTATTGCAACATTAGATAGACAGGTTGCTGCTTTAGGCGGTATGGGGTTAGTTGTCAGTAATGCTTTAAAGAAAGTTTCAAAAGACTATGATTACGTCATTATAGATAGTCCTCCTATGCTAGGTATATTGATGATTAATGCCTTAGCCGCTTGCCAGCATATTATTATTCCATCATTATCAGAACATTTAGCTTTAAAAGGCTTAGAGAGAATGATTCATACTGTGAAAATGGTTTTTAAATCACGGAAAAATCAGCCTGAATTTACTATTGTCCCCACTATGTTTGATAAGCGAACTAAAGCAGCAAGAGATAGCTTGATTCTGTTAAAACAGACTTATCCTGGTAATATTTGGAATTCAGTGATTCCAATTGATACAAAAGTAAGAGATGCAAGTATTAAGGGCATGCCTGTACCTCTTTATGCACCAAAAGCTAAATCTGTTGATGCATATACAGCATTGTTGGAACTGTTATTGCAAGAGAGTACGCAAGTAGACAAAAAAATGGCAGTTAGTTAATGCAAGCAAAAAAGGTTATTCCGCAAGTCGTGCAACAAGAAATAGCTTTAGATAGCTATTTAAGTACTTTGCTGGATGATATTCCAAGTAATACAGAGCTTGATCAGCAAGAGTTAAAGGTTGAAGTTAAACCGCAAGTGGCAACACAGGTAAAAACTAGCACCCCTATTGTAGAAAAAATAATTACAAAGACTGATAATCAAGATCTTGATGTAACTAAGCCAGTTAGACCTTTGGCTGTAATGCCTGAATGGGCTAGAAGTGAGTTTCAGGCTTTATTTTTTAAAGTAGATAAATTCATTTTAGCGACCCCACTTACTGAATTATTAAGAACTATCGAAGTTGATAAAAAGCCAACAAGAATTCCAGGGCAGCCTTCATGGTTTATGGGTTTACTAGATACGCATGAACAACGAATTGGTGTGTTGGATACTGGGCAACTTATTTTTGGCAAAACAATTGGTCAACAAAGAGACCTAGAAAAACAACCTTTTCAACGTATCTTAATTACCGGTGATGGTAAGTGGGGGCTTGCCTGTGATGAAATATTATCGATAGGAAAGTTAGAACCAGATAAAGTACGCTGGAGAACATTGCGTCAGAAAAAACCTTGGTTAATTGGTACAGTGATTGATGAATTAACGGCAGTTATTGATGTTAACCATTTAGTTCCTCATAGAAAGGCAAATTAATTTTTAGATTTCGGCTAAACTTAATAGCATACATTTTAATGGCGGTGAGTAGTAATGAGTGAAGATAAAAAGCAAGATGATCCAATTATGCAGTGGGTTACATTTCGTTTAGGTGATGAAAAATACGGCATTAATGTTATGCAAGTACAGGAAGTCTTAAGGATTACTGAAATTGCACCAGTGCCAGGTGCACCAGCTTATGTTCTCGGTATTATTAATCTTCGGGGTAATGTTGTTACTGTTATTGATACTCGAAACCGTTTTGGCTTAATGTTTAAAGAAACGGATGATGCTTCAAGAGTGGTCATTATTGAAACTGAAGATCATATTATTGGTATTCTAGTTGATAGTGTTGCAGAAGTGGTTGAATTAAGAGGGTCAGAAATAGAGACTGCACCTAATGTGGGGAATGATGAAACCTCAAAATATATTCAAGGTGTAACAAGCAGAGAGAATGAATTACTTATTTTAGTCGATTTAAATAATTTTTTGAGTGATGAAGAAAAACAAGAAATGGATATGTTTTAAGTTTTAATAGTTTTTTAAGCTTATAAATATATAAAGGGCTAAATAGTGTAATTTATATGTAATTAAGAAAGGGGGGAATATGATTGAAATAGCACCAATATTAACTACGCCTCCTATTCCAAAAATAAAAAAAGTTATTCGAGATGGTCAAAAGCCAGATGATAAGGAGCAATCAGCTCCGAAAGATAAAGATAGTAAGGATGATGATTCAAGTGAACAAGTACAACATATTGATGAAATTGTTTAATGAATGAAGTTTTATTAATAATCGCAATAGTCATAATTGTTAGTATCGTTATAGTACTTGTCTGGTTAATTATTGAATATAAAAAGCTTAAGCAGCAAATTACTATCCTTAGCAGTGAAATAGAACGAAATAATAAGGATATTGCAGGTTTATGTACAGCCGCTGTTTCAGTAGATAATAGATTGGTCGATAGCCATGATCAATTGACAGAAATTGTGAATAAAGTAACAGACTTTAAACAACACGAACCGCAGACAGTTTCAACTCCGTCACAACCCCAGTCCTATGATGATGCAATTCAACGTGTTCGAAATGGTGCGAGTGTAGATGAGTTAACTAAACAGTGTGGATTAAGTCAGGATGAAGCGGTGTTGTTGATAAGGTTACATGGTAATAAATAAAAAAAGCCTGATTGTTGAATAACGATCAGGCTTTTTTTGTTACATTTTATTAATCAATCTTAATCATCACCGCTAAAAGCAGCGAGTAGTTGTAATAAACTTAAGAATAAGTTGTAGATTGAAATATATAGCGATACTGTCGCCATAATGTAATTTGTTTCTCCACCATGAATGATTGCACTAGTTTGGTACAAAATCATTGCTGACATCAATAAGATGAACATTGCTGATACAGCCAATGAAAGCGCTGGGATAGCAAAGAACATTGCACCTATGCCTGCTAAAAAGGCAACTAAAATGCCAACCATTAAGAACCCGCCAAGAAAGCTAAAATCTTTACGTGTTGTTAGAGCATATCCTGAAAGACCAAGGAAAATAACACCTGTTCCACCTAATGCAGTCATAATTAACTCATGACCATTACTAAATGCATTAAGGTACATATTTAAAATAGGTCCTAGAGTCAGTCCCATAAAACCTGTTAAAGCAAAAACAAAAACCAAGCCTAAAGAACTATTGCTGAACTTACTTGTCAGAAACAGTAAGCCGAAATAAGCGACCATAGTAATAATCATACCAGGGTGAGGTAAATTAAAAACCATCGCAAGGCCAGCTGTTGCAGCACTAAAAAGTAATGTCATAGACAATAACATATATGTATTTTTTAGCATTTTATTGGTTGATAAAATGCTCGCTTGTGGGCGTGCGTTAGCAGTCTGTATTCTCATTGTGTTTTCCTTATGTGGATTAATACTATAAAACTATCCGGGAATATAAAACTAAATCAAAATATTTTTTGATTGTTTTAAAGTTTGGATAGTCTCTTAAAATATTGATTTTTAATTATAGAGTGATTTTTAATAGAAATCATTTAAAGTAAGACGGAATAGATTGATTATCATCACACTCTTAACCTAAAATTGACACCGCAATCTTACAAGAGTTTCATCTGTTTTGTAAGTGTTTTTAAATAATAGCCATTAACTGGGAATATGACAGAAAAATCAGTAATAACACCTTATGAATTAATGGGTGGGGAAGCGACAGTTTTAAGTTTGGTTGATCGATTTTATTTTTATATGGATACCTTACCTGAAGTACAGGGTATCAGAAAAATTCACGCCGAAAGCTTATCGAATGCAAAAGATAAATTGTTTAAGTTTTTATCTGGCTGGTTAGGTGGTCCAGACTTATTTATACAAGAATTTGGGCATCCAATGTTAAGACGGCGTCATTTGCCTTTTGCTATAGGGCAATCAGAAAGTGATCAATGGATGATTTGTATGAACAAAGCGATGTCTGAGCTAGAAATGGATGAAGATTTGAAGAAAGCACTATTGGAATCTTTGGATCAGCTAGCTCACCATATGATGAATCAATAAGGAATTTTTGAGTATGACTCTATCCAAGCAACTTTTATTACTTATTTCAGCGCTATTTTTAATGATATTTAGTGTTAATTTTGTTTTAAGTGTTAATAACATTAAAGCTTATTTAGAAAGTGAAGCGGAAGTTCATGCTCAAGATACAGCGACTTCATTAGGCTTGTCTCTTAGTCCTTATATGGTAAATGAGACAGACCCTGTTATTGAAACGATGATGAATGCTATTTTTGATATGGGATATTATCAAGAAATCAAATTGCTCAGTGTCGATGAAAAGCCGCTGGTTACCTTATCCAATAAAATAGAATTTGAAGGTGTGCCCAATTGGTTTATCGAAATGATACCCATGAAGCAAGCAAGTGCAGGCAGTGAGATAAATGCTGGATGGAATATCAGTGGTGTGGTTTATGTAACAATTAATCCAGGAAATGGCTATCTGAAACTATATCAACAGGCACAAAATAGTTTTTATTATTCATTGATTACTTTGATTATTGCCATGGGGTTGTTACTGCTAGTTTTAAGGGTGACTTTATCGCCTTTAAAAACAATTGAAAAAATGGCTGGCACACTTGCTGATGGTAAGTTTGATACGATAGATAAACTGCCTTGGACGACAGAAGTGAGAAATGTCACGGTATCAATGAATATGATGTCCAAGAAAATTGAAGCAGCTATAAGAAACTTAAACCTTAAATTAGAAAGTGTAGGTACAAAGCTTCAACAAGATGAATTGACTGGGCTGAAAAAGAAAAGTGCTTTTCAAACGGAAATGAAGCAATTATTTATTGCAGATACTGATATTGATGCTTATATCATGATGATAAAGATTGATGGCTTATCGGGTCTTGTAAAAGAGTTAGGTACAGATGCTATTGATAGCTTTTTAAAAGACTTTGCATTGGTTTTAAAAGAGAATGCGGCAAAAAATGATTGGGGTGAAATATTGGTTTATCGTTTCGTGGGAGCAGAATTTGTTTTATTAATTAAGCTGATCAATTTACCACGAGTTGAGTTGTTTGCTAAAAGGTTAAGTGCCGCCTTTTCTGAACTAGGTGAGCAATATGACAAGCCTGATATTGCTCACATAGGTGTTGTTCCTTTTAACCCTATTGACTCGACAGAGAATATTTTATTAGCTGCTAAAGAGGCTTATGAACAAGCACAATTGATTGGTGCTAATAGTTACTATGTAAGGGCGGGAGATGACCCAGCCATTGGTATTGCAGAATGGAAAACACGCGTCTTTGATATTATTGATAAACAAAAATACAGTGTAATATTTATTAGTAAAGTTAAAGGTTTTGAGACTCAACTAATAGTAATGGAAGAAGCTTTTACTAAAGCTGAAGATGAAAAAGGCAATACTCTGGCAATAGGGACATTTATTTCTATTGCTGAAAAGTTTGAGAAAATAATAGAACTTGATAAGGGCGTTATATTAAAGGTGATTGATTATATTGAAACAGAAAACATTGATTACCCAGTCGCTATTAATATAGCCACCAGAACAATTAAAAATAGTGATTTTCGTGAGTGGCTAGTGAACTTAGTGGGTCAAAAACAAAACATTTCTCAGCAATTAGTTTTTAACCTGTCTGCTTATGCAATAGCAAAAGATATGGCATCTTATAAAGAATTTATAGAATTTGTTCATAAATTAAATATGAGAGTTATGATTAAACGTTTTGAAACGCAATCTTTATCAGTCGAATCAGTTAAACAATTAAAACCTGATTTTATTCGGTTAGCTAGGGATTTAAGCCAAGGTGTAGCTGATGATGACGAGAAAAAGGAATTTGTAGAAGGTATGAAAAGTATCGGTGAATTATTGAATATTAATATTTTGGCTGAAAATATTAATACTGAGGATGATTTTGCTTGTATGAAAAAAATTGGAATTACAGGTGTTAGTCGGTAGACGTTAAAGTGACTTTACACGGTACTAAATTAACAATACAAAATACTTTTTTAAAAGGTAGTGGGATTGTATTGATTTTAGCTTTTAGTATATGCACTGTAATAGCTGCATTAGATATTAGTCCAGAACTATTAAATAAAGTAAAACAAAAGTATGGTTATGAAGCATCTTCAAGAGTAGAGCAATGGCAAAAGTTGATGCAGACAGCAAAGTTACTACCCGAGCAACAAAAATTAAAACTGGTTAATGATTTTTTTAATCAGCATATAGAGTTTGTTGATGATATTTGGTTGTGGGGGGTAAAAGATTACTGGGCAACCCCGATGGAATTACTTTTTCAAGGTCAGGGAGACTGTGAAGATTATTCCATTGCCAAATACTTTACCTTAATTGAATTAGGGGTTGATGATAAGAAAATGAGAATTACTTATGTTAAAGCTATAGAGCTAAATCAAGCACATATGGTTTTAACGTATTTTTCAACTCCTAGAGCTATCCCGGTAGTTTTAGATAATTTAATTCCAGCAATAAAAAAAGCATCAAAACGTAAAGACTTATTACCCGTTTATAGCTTCAATGGTTCAGGTTTATGGCTTGCTAAATCAAGAGGTGGCGGCAAAAAAGTAGGAAGCTCTGGGCGTTTAAGTTTATGGGCAGACCTTAAACAAAGAATGCTGGATCATTCATTGGAATAATCAGGAACTCTCATCAATACACTCGCTTTTAATTACACTATCCGCCGTAGTCAGCGGGCCAAAAAAACACGTATTACAGTAACGACAGAAAAAATAGAAGTTGTTGCGCCTTTACGTGTATCAGAACGGAAAATACATGACTTTGTTAAATTAAACGAACAATGGGTTTTATCTGCAACGGATAAAATTAAAAAAAATAAAGAACAGATAAAACGCTTAGCTCCAGAAAAATACGATCAAGGAGTGACTATTCCTTTTATGGGGGAGCAAAGACAAATACAGCTTCATGATAGCTCATCAAAACGAATAAAAGTTATATTCGATAATCAGGTTTTTATGCTGTATATCCCCGTGTCTATTGTTGATGGAGATAAGCATGCATTAATCAGACTTGCATTAATTGACTGGATGAAAAATAAGGCAGCTGAAGAAGTTAAAAAAATGGTTGATAATTATGCACAAAAATATAACTTATATCCAAGGTTTGTGAGAATAAAAACTCAAAAGAGTCGATGGGGTAGTTGTGGAATCCATAATGATATTAATTTAAATTGGTTATTAATATTAGCGCCAGAAAAAGTAATGGAATATGTGGTTATTCATGAGCTGTGCCATATTAAGGAAAGAAACCATTCTGCTAATTTTTGGAATCTAGTTGAAAAACATTGTCCAGATTACAAAAAACATAGACTCTGGTTAAAGCAAAATGGGCGAAGTATTATGCAGGGTTTATGATGAAGTCTAATATTAAAAAAATAGCTTTTTATAGTGTTGTGTTTATCATTATTTTTTCTGGACAATTTTTAATGAACCATGGTTTAAAAATGGGGAAACCGCCTATTATTAATCAACAAACTTTTTCACAGCAAGATGCAATGCAGATGATTAGCCAAGGCCCAGCCATTATTTATTTTTGGGCTGAGTGGTGTGGTGTTTGTAAAATGATGCAGCAACCTTTATCTCAAATTACAGAGGATTACCCTGTGTTAACGGTTGCTGTTAAATCAGGTGATAAAAATGCTGTACAGAATTACTTAAATGAAAAATCGTTGATATGGGAAGTGGTTAATGACCCAGCGGGAAATATAGCCAATCAATATCAAGCTCGGGGAGTACCTTCTATTTTCTTTTTAAATAAAACTGGTGAGATAGTCTTAACAACTACAGGCTATACCAGTGAAATAGGCCTAAGGTTAAGATTATGGCTAGCAAGTAAAATGTGAATAAACTTTCGCTTATAGTATTTAAACGTAACTTGTTGAATAACAAATGATGATTAATTCACACAAAGGCACTGAGACACAGAGGAAAGCACCTCTCTTCTTCGTGTCTCAGTGCCTTTGTGTGATTAAAATCAATTCGTTATTTTTCGATATTTTTACACCGAATAGTTACATTAAAAAAAATTTAAAGAATGATAAAAGATAATCAAGCAACAATTCAATTACCTCAATGGCCTACTGTATACGGTGGGCCTCATAGTCAGGGCAAGTTTAAAACAATGCCTGCGGACTTTATTGTTAACGAACAGCTGTCTTTTCAACCCGAAGGGACTGGTGAGCATGTTTTTTTACAAATAGAAAAGAGTGGAGAAAATACAGAATATGTTGCAAGGTTATTAGCTCGATTTGCTGGTGTTAGACAAAGAGATGTAAGTTTTGCAGGCTTAAAAGATCGTCACGCTATTACAACGCAATGGTTTAGTGTTTGGTTGCCCGGTAAGGCTGATCCTGATTGGCAACAGCTCGGTGTAGAAACTATTAAAGTCTTACAAGTACATCGACACGCAAGAAAACTTAAGCGTGGTGTATTATCGGGAAATGATTTTGAAATAACGATTAAACAGTGGAGTGGTGATAGGACTCAACTAGAACAGCAACTTCAGAAAATAAAAAACGATGGTTTTCCTAATTATTTTGGAGAGCAGCGATTTGGCCGACAAGGACAAAATGTAAATAAAGCTTTAGAATTATTTAATGGCGCTAAAGTAAAAAGAGAGCAGCGAAGTATTTATTTATCAGCCGCACGATCGTATTTGTTTAATCAATTACTAGCCAAAAGAATTGCCAGCGATAATTGGAATCAAGCACTGAATGGAGATGTGTTTATTTTTGATAAATCGAATAGTTATTTTAAAGCAGAACAACTTGATGATTCTGTATTGGAACGTGTAAAAAAAGGTGAAATTCATCCAACAGGAATGATGTTTGGCAAAGGTGAAAGTGAAGTCGACACAGAGGCTTTGGAAATTGAAGCCTCAATTGTTAATGAAAACCAGGCATTAGCCGATGGCTTGCTAAAATTAGATTTGAGATCTGCACGTAGAGCCTTAAGAGTCATGGTTAACAATTTACAATGGGAGTTTCAGGATGAATCAACCTTATCACTTAAATTCTCATTACCCTCTGGAAGTTATGCGACTGCTTTAATTAGAGAGTTAGTTGATGTAAATACAATAGACTAGACTTAATTTGTTTTTGATTAAATTGTTAGTAAATATTACCAGTCTTTTTTGGAGAAAGAGGATTAAGAGATGTCTCAATTATTTCTTTGAATATTTCTTCAAAAGTTAAGGTGCGGTGAGATTTATTTTCCATTCATAAGGTTAAAACCTTCGCCTTTCAGGCGAACAGATTTATCTCAAATGCTATAATTAAAGAATGGAATATCGCTATGGCAGTCATACAGTTTACAACATCGAATACCATTTTGTATGGGTTACAAAATATAGATATCAAGTGTTAAGTGGCGATGTTAGTTTGCGAGTAAGAGAATTGGTTAGGCAGACCTGTGAAGCATTTGAAATCAAGATTTTGTCAGGAGTTGTTAGTAAGGATCATGTGCATAGTGTGTCAAGAAGCGGAGGGTGTAATGAAAGATTAATTTAATTATGTTCAAAGCATGCTGTATTGGGGATGAAGGTAGGCCCTTCGAATTCTGTTTTCAGGAATGGGGTTCAAATCACCTTAGAGCTGCTTCAGTAAAGAGCTGGGGTGGTGAGCGTCTAAGGAAAAGGCATTTAAAAAAAATGTCAGATATGTTTAAAGAAGACGAACGCAAGTGAACCACTGCTGACGTGTCGAAATGGTCTAAACTGTCATCAAAACCAGGGTTAGGTGTATGTCTTGGGATAGGTCTGGAAGTTACCTGATTACTGACCAGATGGTGACCGGTGTGAAGGTGGCGTGATCTTTAAATAGGCCTTAATACGGAACTTGAGAACCTGTCGTTTTGTTGCCAAGGTATAGATCAAGTGGGTAGCCCCCACAAGATTAAGATACTGATACAAAGCACAGGGGCGGATTGGCTCGTAGTAGTGATGAAGCAACTGTAATGGATGTGGAGCAAAGGAGCCAAGTTATTTAGCTAATGAAATTGATCAACCAGAAATGGGAGGAGTCATTTGAAATGGCAAGGTCGTTTAGTATTTCTAAACAAGTTGTTTGGCAAGCGTACAAGCGAGTCAAAGCAAACAAAGGTGCAGAGGGAGTTGATGAGCAGAC
>Ga0209825_1000090_pt1 | contig 93954 bp, 80 predicted proteins | sample EN8Hudsemesocosm_FD_184631 | JGI IMG/M metagenome (GOLD analysis project Ga0209825, IMG submission 184631) | Methane-oxidizing microbial communities from mesocosms in the Hudson Canyon - EN8B Hudson Canyon (SPAdes) (version 2) | ecosystem: Environmental > Aquatic > Marine > Cold seeps | place... | reverse complement strand
TTGATGCAATTGCAGAATCTGCAGATCTTTCTAAAGCGGCAGCGGGTCGAGCAATTGATGCGTTTGTTGAATCAATCACTGGTGCGTTAAAAGATGGCGATCAAGTTACTTTGATCGGGTTTGGTACATTCTCTGTTAAAGACCGTGCAGCGAGAGTTGGACGTAACCCACAAACGGGTGCTGAGATTCAAATTAAAGCTTCTAAGAATCCTAGCTTTAAAGCCGGTAAAGCATTAAAAGACGCAGTAAACTAAGTCTTTTTGAAAACTATGCAAGCTCAGTTTGAGTTTGCATAAAAGAAGGTTGATGTCATTGATGCTCGTATATGAAAATATAAGAAAGTAAATGGCAAAATCAGTACTTCTTTGAATACAAAAAGGCGCGTTCAAATTGAATGCGCCTTTTTGTATTTATATAAGTTAATCAAGCTGGTTTATAAAAGAAGTTTATCCAATAATAACACTGAAAATAAAATTTAGAGGGCTGTATGCTTCAAGATATGCGTAAAAGCGCACAGGGAACTGTGGCAAAGATTGTAGTAGGTTTCATTATTGTTATATTTGCCTTATTTGGTGTTGAATCAATTGTGGGTAGTATCGGTGGTGAGCCTGAAGTAGCATCAGTAAATGGTGAGGGGATTACAGAATCTAGCTTCACTCGTGCGCTAGAAGGCAAGCGTCGCCAAATTTTATCTCAAATGGGTGAGCGTGTGGATCCTGATCTGATTGATGAGGGGTTGTTACGATCTTCTGTGCTTGAAGGGATGATTCAGGAGGAAATTCTTAAACAGGATGCTGACGATAAAGGCTTGTTTGTGTCAGTCGATGCTGTAGATAGTTATATTCGGGGTATAGAACAGTTCAAGGTAGATGGCGTATTTGACGGTGAGCGTTTACAGGTGATTCTACGAAATGCCGGCCTTACTTTAAATAGCTATCGTGAGTCATTGCGTTCGCAGTTTGTGTTAAATCAATCTAGATCAGCGCTGATCGCTTCTGCGTTTGTGTTAAAAGATGAGCGTAATGAAATTATTGAGTTGGATCGTCAAGCGCGTTCATTTGGTGTTGCAACGGTGCTTCAAGCTGATTATTTGGATGCCATCACTGTAAGTGATGATGAAATTAATGCTTATTATCAAGAAAATAAAGCCTCGTATAAAAAACCAAAAAATGTAGACGTTTCTTTTATTGAAATTCAACGCTCAGACTTGAGTAAAGAAATAGAAGTGAGTGATGAGGAGCTGCTTAAACTTTATGAGTCTGATAAAGCTGAATTTGAAGGTGATGAAGAGCGTCAAGCTGCGCATATCCTCATTAAGATTGATGATAATACTCAAGAAGAGCAAGCGCTAGAAAAAATTACTGCTATAGAAGCTAGATTGAAGGCCGGTGAAGAATTTTCAGTGTTAGCGGCAGAGTTGTCAGAAGATGTAGGTTCTGCTAAAGAAGGTGGTGATTTAGGGCGTTCAGGTCGTGGTGTTTATGTTTCTGATTTTGAGGCAGCATTATTTAGCTTAAAAGAGGGTGAGACGACGGCTCCAGTTAAAACAGAATTTGGTTATCACCTAATTAAGCTGCTTTCTGTACAGCAAGCTGAAATTCCAAGTTATGAGGAAATGAGCGGGGTTCTATCGAAACGCTTACGTGATCAGCGGGTTGCTCAGTTGTATGCCGAAAAAACGGAGAGTCTTGCAGATATAAGTTATGCGGCTTCTGATTTGAGTGAGCCTGCAGATGAACTAGGTTTAGATGTTAAGCAGCTTGCTGGTGTTTCTGAGCAAAGTACGCATAAAGTATTTTCAAATATAAAAGTTCAGCGAATGCTGTTTAGTGATGAATTAGTTAAAGATCAAAACAATAGTGAAATTATAGAAATTGATGATGGTTATTCGGTGGTGTTTCGTGTCAATACCTTGCATAAAGAGAGTGTTTTAGCGTTAGAGGATGTAAAGCTTCAGGTCGAGCGTGTTCTTAAGGTGCAAAAGACGGCTGAATTTGCTGAGTCTGTTGGTGGGGCGTTTGTTGCCCGCGTTAAGTCAGGAGAAGAGGCTAAAGCAGTTTCGGCAGATATGGGGCTAAACTGGCAGGAGCATGTAGATGTAAAGCGGGATGCAATTAATGTTGGTCGTGAGTTGGTCACCAAAGTGTTTACACTCGCTAAATCTGAGACAGGTAGTGAAAATGTTGTCGGTTTTAATACTTCAGGAGGCGATTATTCGGTTGTTATCTTACATGGTGTTAAAGAGGGTGATCCGAAAGAAACCAGCTCAATAGAGGTTCAGTCTATTTCAAGTATGTTGGGAGACAGCCTTGGCGCAGGTGATTACCGGAACTATCAGGATGTGATGGTGCGGAAAGCTCAAATAGAGCGAATTTAAAAAAAGGGGCTTTGAGGCCCCTTTTTTTATGATTAACTTAACAGATTATTCTGTTCTATGTTATCTCCGTATATTTTGAGCACTGGTTATCTTTCCCGTTTTAGTAATTAATGTATCTTTGCGTAACTGAAATATAGCTATATTTACAAAATGGAATATTGAATACATCAAGCGTTAGAGTCTGATACCTATAACGTCTCATAAGTGGAATGTAAGGCAAACGGAAATATGGTTCTGATCACAGCAGCATCTTTACTATTATTGAATCTGGTGCATCAATTTAAAGAAATTGAACCGCAGCCGCCTGGAACTGTTCATTACGATCTAGCGATGAATAGTGGCGATATATTTATTTCTGAAACAGTCGTTGTTGAGCCTTTATCAAAAGTAAAATATCGAAACATTGTTAGGCAGGCTTTTGACTACAGTTGTGGGTCTGCTGCTTTAACAACCGTTTTGCAACATTATTTAGGGCGTAACTTCCAAGAACGTCAGGTGATGGAAGGTCTACTGCATTATGGGGAAAGTGACCGTATCGTCGATCGACGCGGGTTCTCAATGCTTGATATGAAGCGACTAGTCACGGCTTTGGGTTTTCCAGCAGGTGGTTTTAAGGCTGAACTGAAGGATTTGATTGAACTGGATCATCCAGCGATTGTACCGATTCATTATTCAGGTTTTAAGCATTTTGTTGTTGTGAAAACAGTTAAAGATGGTCGAGTTTTTATTGCAGATCCTTCAAAAGGGAATATTACATTTACCTTGGAGCGATTTAAAGAAAAGTGGGATCAGAATGTATTATTTGTCATCTTTCCTGGTGATACCAAACCCATTGATGGTTTGGAGTTAAGAGAGGAAGATTTGCGTTTTATTGATGACCAAACTTTATCTTTGCAGGCTTTCAGGGTTTTGCCTGATTATCAAGAGATGCTTCAATATCGTATTCAAAACGAACTAGAGCGTCTAAAAGATAACCCCCCAGGGGACCCTGCATCAGTAACAAATACGACTAAATTGTTACACTTTAGGCGAAATTAGATAACTAATACGAGCAGTAAAATAAATAATAAATACGACTATATAGTTGATTCACTCATGGAAATGAAAAGGGATATGCAATGAATTTTTGGGTAGTAAGAGTGTTGGTGATAGCGTCCTCAATGCTTCTCATCTCAAATGCCTATTCGGAAGAAGAAAAATCGAAGGTAGATAAGGCGAGAGATGCACTAGCAAAACAGTCTGACGATGAGGATTCAACGCGCCAGTTGGAAGAGGTTTTCCAGGCTGCTGAGAAAAACTACTCATTACTGCGTTCGGGTGGGAAGTCACTGAGTTACTCGCTCGACTACTCTTATACCTCTGATTCTAGGATTTCGTTAGAGGTCGTGAACAGTACTGTTCGAAATGCAAACGTTAACCCTTCCGCATCACATTCTTTTACTAACTCATTTAGCTTTGATTATGGTTTGTTAAATAACTTAACATTAAATGTTCGAGTGCCTTTATCATCTCGTTACGATACTCAACGATCATTATCTGTAACAGATTTTGGTGATATCAGTCTTGGTTTGCGGTGGCAGCCTTTTGCTTACGTACCTGGTAAAGCGACGGTAACAGTAAACTCTACTTTTAGTTCTAAAACGGGAGTTAGTCCTTATGAGATAGACTCTCAGAGGCAGCTTTCAACGGGAAGTGGAACGTATTCTTTTTCTGCAGGTTTAAGTGTGTCTAAAGTACTTGATCCGGTGGTGCTCTTTAGCTCTGTGAGTTCAAGTTATGTATTAGAGGAAAACGGTCTAAATCAAGTGCGTGGTGGAGCAGTACTTAAAACAGTTCAGCAAGGCCAGAGCTTTTCTTTTTCAGGCGGGTTTTCTTATTCTTTGTCATATGATACATCGCTAAGTATTTCAACCCAGATTGGTTATAGTACAGAAACTAAACTGTTCTTTTCGAATGGAACTAATGCCTCTTCACCTGATTCAGTCAATGGATCGATGAACTTCTCTCTTGGTATTCGTGTTGACCCTAAAACAATAATGAATACTAGCTTTGGTTTTGGTTTAACTGAGGATGCCTCTGATTTATCGCTTGGTTTGTCTTATCCCATCAATATTGGCGCATTTAATTGGTAATGTTGAATTATTTTTAAGCTATTTATTGGTAATGATTGAACTACGGTAAAGGATTCTATTTGTGAAGTTGCTTCCTAGGAAGATAAAAAAAGCCATAGTGCTAGTGCTTATTTCGGTGTTTGTTTTTCCGCCGCAAGTAATCGCACAGTTAGCGAATGGTATAACGATCGATTCGAAAGCATTATCGCTAGGTAATGCGGTTGTTGCTGATCGTAACCCTACTACGAGTGCTGTTTATCAGAATCCAGCGCTTCTGACAGAGCTTGAGGGGCGACAGTTTGAGGTAGATAATTTAATTATTGGTCTTGATTTAGATGCTACCTTTATGGCTCCTCGTGATGAAAATGGCGATTTCGATTACACACTTTTCGGTCTAAACGGAACGGGGTTCAACACTTACGATACAACAGTGGAGAGGGATCCTGTTGTTGGTGCAGATGGCTTGGGTGAAAGTCATACTAATAAGGCAACGGTATATCTACCGGGCTTTGGTTTACAGCAAGCCCCTTGGAACGGTCCAGCACTATTGCCGCCTCAAATAGGTTTTTCGATTAAACCACCGGGTTCAAAATTTACCTTTGCCAATAAAAACTATATGGCTTTTGCGGGTAACTTTTTTAAGGAAGCAGAAGACCCCGGAAGATACTTAGGAAAAGAAGCTGCAATTCAGCGATACACCTATTTTTCTCCAGCTGTGGGTTATGCGATTAGTGATGAGTGGTCTGTTGGTTTCGGTGTTCAACTTTCTCACCAAGGTTTTTATATTGCGCAGCATAACAGAGCGCCCAACTTATTAATCGCGGTTACAGAGATACTGCAAGATGCTTTTGCATGTGAATTTGACAAGCCTATTGGTAAACGTCGTGATCCACTGCAGCCATTCTTATCATTATGTCAGGGTAATATTGGGCCTTGGGATGATATTGGTCGTATTGACATGGATATGCAAGAAACAATAGCACCAACTTATAATATGGGGGTGTTGTGGAAGCCTAATGACTGGTTTTCATGGGGGGCTTCTTATTTAAGTGAGTCTGAAATGAAGCTCAAAGGGCAATTCTTAATGGATTATACCGATGAGTGGACTGCTTTTTGGCAGGGCTTTAACGCTTCAATTATTGGGGCGATTACTGCTGCGATTTTAGGTTTGCCGCGTGGTGTACCGCGTGAATCTGGTAATATGAGCATGGAATTCACGATGCCTCAAAAATTCTCCACAGGTGTAAGTGTTCGCTTGTCTCCAGATTATACGCTCAATATGGATGCAACATGGACTGATTGGAGTGAGTGGGATGAATTTACCTTTCATTTTGATCGCTCTCTTGAAATGTTGACGACTGCTCGCTTACTTTCAAGCTTTGTAACGCCAACCTCCTTAACACTACCAGTTGGCTTGGAAGATACATGGCATTATGGTATTGGTCTTACTCGGCATGTAAACTCTCGACTAGATGTGCGTTTTGGACTTGAACTCCGAACATCGCCGGTTGGTAAAGATGTGTTTGGACCAGTTCCGCTTGGTGATATGAAAATGTATGGTACTGGGTTTAGTTATAAGTGGGACAAACAGACAACTGTTGGTGCGACAGTGTTTTATATGCAATCTACTGATTTTATACCGTCAAATACCAGTTGTAATTTAAACTGTACAAATCTAACTAACGTTATTTATAACCCTTATGCAGGTTTGGACGTTAAATTTATTTCACGAATATTTGGACTGGGTGTATCATTTAAGCGCTCATTCTAGAGGATTGACGCAATGAAAATGATAAAACTGCTTCGCTTTTTGGTCTTGACTGTTTTGTTTGCAACAAATGCTTATGCCGAGCGTTATAGTGTTACGGATGATAGCTTCGGTGGCGTATCTGCTGAACCCGTAACGCAAGCATTAGGGGGAGAGCCAGGCTCCAAGAAAGAAAGTAGTTCTAGTATAGGTTCCAGTGAGGATTCATTGTCTAATTCTCCTCCTCAAGCTTCAAAAGTTTCTCCATCTGATTCAAAAACGTCGACGGTAGGTAAGGAACTTGTGGTTGGGGAGGCGGAATCAAAGCCTAATGCCGCACCTAAGCTGACACCTGAATCAGAATCTAATGCCTCAGCTGATACCGTTGAGGGTGCTCCCAAGAGAAAACTAAGTGTTTTCGAAAAAGCTTATTTTGAATCTGAAAGAAAAGCCAAGGCCGAAGTTCTTAAAAATTTAGCGGGAAACAAAAGTGGCGACGGTGGTTCAGGTGTATATGACGCGACCCAAGTTGATCCTGTTAAATTTGTTGATGGTGATGAGCTAGAACGAACAGGAGCGAGAGAAGACGTCGAAAAAGCACCTTATTTTATTACTGTTGATGTGGATGGAAATTTGCAGAACACATTTTATGACCCTGTTTTGGTTTCTGAGGCGTTAGATAAAAAACGGAATACAAAAATCAAATACACTCAGGCTAGAGTTTATGAAGAATTTAGTCAGGAGGAGGGTGGAGAGCTAAACTTACCAGAAGGGGCAGACCCTGTAGCTATTGGGATTTTGAGCTCTGGTGAAAAAGAATTTGATTTATATTTTAATGCATTTTCAAAACTATGCTGCGATCAATTGCCTAATATCGTTACCCCTACGATTAAAATAGGGCGTCCCCAAGCTTTTCAATTAACAGATGATGATTTGTACTATCGTTTTAGTGATGGAGATAGTCGATTTATTCTCGTTAGTTTGCCTTCAGACACAAATGATAACTACCCTTTGCGAATACGAACCTTTATACGTACTTTTAATAAGTTAAGTATTCAGAATGGTGTGTTTTTTCCACAAATTATTACCCTAGGTGCTGATAAAAAGCCTGTCCGTATTCTGACTGGGCCGCTGTTGAAATATCAGGCAGAAACTTGGTCGACACATGGTTACCTAGAGGGCGTGTTCCAAATTGACCGCTCTGAAGAAAAAGACGAACGCTATGTGCTCATTAACACTACCACTGATGTACTTCGACAATCCTCAATTATTGATACCAAAGAGCCTATTGAAATCGCTCACATGTCTATTGGCTCCTTTGAAATAGAAGCAATTTTAGAAGAATAATATAAAGCTTTTATTCCTAGTTATAAGTAAGTTCTATGCTGCTTTGCAGCAATTATTTTATAAACTCCCTTCGTACTTTTGTATATTGCTATTTAATTAGATAGTTTGTTTTCTGTCTTATGTGATATATCGTTTGCAATACTGACCCTTGGTCACATATTATTTCTTTCGTGGTAAATAAAAATTATAAGATAAGTATCTAAGAGGTCTAGGATGAAAATAACAGTAAACGGTGTCGATCGTATTGTTGAGTTTGAACCAGATACGCCCCTATTATGGGTGATAAGAGATGAGCTCAAGCTTAAAGGTACAAAATTTGGTTGTGGTAAAGGCTTGTGTGGCGCTTGTACTGTCCATTTTAATGGTGCACCAATTCGCTCATGCATAACGCCTGTTAGTGTTGTCGCTGGCCAAAGTATCACGACTATTGAAGGTATAGGGTCAAAAGATAAACCGCATCAACTTCAAGAGAGCTGGTTAGAGTTTAATGTTCCTCAGTGTGGATACTGTCAATCTGGGCAGTTAATGTCTGCGAGTGCATTACTGGCAACTAATGCGAGTCCTACGGATGCTGATATTGATAATGCCATGTCTGGAAATGCTTGCCGTTGTGGTACTTACCCTAGAATAAAAGCCGCAATACATCATGCTGCTGATAATCTGAAGCAACAATAAATCGAGGGAGTGTCAGAATGCCGAACAATGTATTTAAGGCCACGCGCCGTCAATTTATTAAAGCATCAGTCACTGCGACAGGTGGTTTATCTCTCGCTGTTAACTTACCCGGTTGTGCAACATTTAGTGGTCAAGGTTTGTCGCAAGATGAGAGCTGGATCGCTAATGCCTGGCTCGAGATATCAAAATCATCTGAAGTTGTATTCACCCTTGACCGAATTGAAATGGGGCAAGGGACTACAACTGGTTTAACAACGCTTTTAGCGGAAGAACTCGAGGTGGAACCGGCTGCTATCTTAGTCAAATACGCGCCTGTTGATAGTGTTTATCGTAATCCAGATTATGGCCTTCAAATGACAGGAGGCAGTAATAGTATTTCATCAAGTTGGGGGCAAATTAGAGAGGCTGGTGCGACTGCGCGCGAGATGCTCGTTGCCGCGGCGGCAGAAGTGTATGGTGTGTCAACAGCGCAATGCATTGCCGAAAATGGACAAGTACGCCTTCAAGGCAAGAAGAAGTCGCTAAGCTATGGCGAATTGGCCGTATTGGCTGCATCGCAGTCAGTACCATCCAAGCCAAAACTTAAAAAGGCGTCTGAATTTCGATATATCGGCAAGCAAAATGCGCGCTTAGACATCTCAGGAAAAGTAAATGGCCGCACCGCCTATGGCATTGATACTGAAGTTGACGGTATGGCATATGCGGTGGTTAGTCGTTGTCCCGTATTGGGTGGAAAGGTTAAAAGCTTTAACGCGGATCAAGCACTTAAATCAAAAGGTGTGGTGGCAGTATATGAAATATATAACGGTATTGCTGTGGTTGCTGAACAATATTGGCAGGCCAGAAAAGCACAAAATTTACTTGAAATAGTATGGGATGAAGGGCCCTTAGCGACGCTTTCATCTGATCAAATGTTTAGTACTTTCAAAAAAGCGGCTATGGAAGATGAGGGTGCTTATGCTAGGGAAGAGGGTGATTTTGAAGAAGCCTTAGATCAGGCCGCTCGGACGATTGAAGTTGAATATCAAACACCATTTCTAGCGCACGCGACCTTAGAACCCATGAATTGTGTTGTTGAAGTGAATGATGAATATGCGCGGGTTTGGGCGCCAACACAAGCGCCTGATCTTGCAAGAATCGCTGTGGCACGCGTGACAGATCTTTCACCGGATGACGTTGATGTAACGGTGACAGCTATTGGTGGTGGGTTTGGTCGACGCCTTACGCAAGATTTTATCGAAGAAGGTGCAGCAGTGGCTTATCAGGCTAAACGCCCGATTAAGTTAATGTGGTCTCGTGAAGAAGATACGCAGCATGACTGGTACCGTCCGGCTACGTATCACAAATTAAAGGCAGCGTTGAGCGAATCGGGTGTGGTGACAGGTTGGGATCATCAGATTGTCGCACCGAATTTACTTGATTGGTATATCCGCGATGCCGCGCCTGCTCAGTATCCTTGGGCGCCTAAATTTATGTATGGTGTGCTAGGTTCGGCCGGTTTGGCGATGCAAGGTATTGCGGTGCCTAATGATGAAACAGCCATCGAAGGGGCTGTTAGCATCCCCTATAGTATTGCTAATTTACAGGTGCGTCATACACATGCCGATATTGGTGTACCCGTGTCATTTTGGCGTTCAGTCGGGCATTCTCAAAATGCTTTTTATGTAGAAAGCTTTATTGATGAGTTGGCACATGAAACAGGAACTGACCCTTATCAATTCAGGCGTACATTATTACAAAACCATCCTCGTCATCAAAAGGTGTTGGACTTGGTTGCAGAGCATGCCGATTGGAATACTACTTTGCCAGAAGGGCGGCACCGAGGAATTGCAGTACATGAAAGTTTTAGAAGTTACGTTGCCCAAGTGGTGGAGCTTTCGATTGATAATGGTGCCATCAAAATACATCGGGTAGTTTGCGTTGTAGACTGCGGTATCGTTGTAAATCCTGATATCGTGAAGGCTCAGATGGAAGGTGGAATTATATTTGCTCTTACTGCCGCACTCTACGGTGAAATTAGCCTAAAAAATGGACGTGTTGAGCAATCTAATTTTGATGACTATGCATTGCTTCGTATGCATGAAACACCAAAGATTGAAGTGCACTTTGTTGATAGCAATGAAAGCCCTACTGGTGTCGGTGAACCTGGTGTTCCGCCTTTAGCTCCAGCGCTAGGTAATGCTTTGTTTGCTGCGACGGGTAAGCGATTAAGGTCGCTTCCGTTGAGGTTGTCTTAGTTACTGCTATGGTTGCCGGAATGTCTGTAAGCGAAACATTTGCCGTGAGTACAGAGCATCGAGTTATGGATGTTGTTGCTCAATGGCTTAATCAAGCTAAAACTGTTTGGTTATGTACTATTGTGAAAACTTGGGGGTCATCCCCAAGGCCTGCCGGTTCAATGCTGGCTTATCAAGAAGACTGTGGCGTAGTAGGTTCGTTATCGGGTGGCTGTATAGAAGAAGCATTGATACGTCAGTTTTCTGCTGCTTCAGGTGATTTAAATGGCTTAGACAGCCCTTTGCTGTATGACTATGCTATTTCAATCGACGATCAAGCAAAGTATATGCTGCCTTGTGGTGGGCAGTTAACAATACTCATTGAGCGGTTAAGCGCGACGCCACACACTATTAAGCATTTCAATGAAATACAGAGTGCATTAAATCTGCGACAGCGTATCCGTAGGGAAGTTTCTCTGGTCGATGGGAAAATGAGCGTTTTCTCATCTATTGAAGCGCTGGTTGGACCAGATGTGGTGCAGTCAGCTGAATCAGTTGCGATATTGTTTGGGCCTGTTTTTAAAATGTTATTGCTCGGTGCAGGAGAAGTCTCTTACAGCGTAGCTAACATAGCAATGAGTGTTGGCTTCTCGGTAACTGTCTGCGACCCACGAGAAGCCTTTTTGCAAGGTTATCAGCAAGCAGGTGTCGAAGTGATCAAGTGTTTGCCTGATGATTTAGTCAGAGCACGTTTTTCTGATGCCTACAGTGCGATCTTGGCGCTAGCGCATGACCCTAGAGTTGATGATATGGCCTTGATGGAAGCATTAAAAACCAAGGCTTTTTATATTGGTGCGATGGGTTCGGCACGTACGAGTGACGACCGACGAAAACGCCTAGCTCAGTTAGATTGCTCTGAGTCTGAAATAAGTCAATTACATAGTCCAATCGGCATTGATATTGGTAGTAAAAGGCCGACCGAAATAGCGGTTTCGATTATGGCGCAAGTGCTCGCCGAACGGCATCTGTTCTTGGGTCGGTTAGTGAGTGTCCATCCTGAAGCTAATCATTTGAGCCATAGCTGAGTTTGTAGGTCGGAATTTATTCCGCAAATCAGTATGTTGGTAAACTTCAATGTCGGGTTAAAACCCGACCTACATCGTTTCAGGGTCGGAGCTAGTCAAAATTGCCAATCTAGGTGAGCCTAACTTAACAAATAGCGTGATTAGTTTGTGCTAATAATATCTTTGGCTTCGTCGATATCATGCAGCACCATCGCATCTTTCACATCTACGATGTGTAGTGCTGCTGGGTGTGTTTGTATGATCGCTTTAGCGCCAAAATCGCCTTCTAAATTTCTTAACTCACTAAAATACTTGCGTCCAAATAACACCGGGTGTCCGCTCTGTGCTAAATAACTGGGCCGCACAATACCGGTTGCTGAAGTGTGAGCGGCTAACTCTGAAAAGGTAGCAGGCCTTATATAAGGCATGTCGCCTAAACAAATACCTAGCCATTCAATGTTATTTAAATCTAACTTTCTTGTCGCTTCTGCGATAACACTTGATAAACCTTTATGTGCATTAGTGACTTTAATGGTTTTCACGTTCAGCGTGTTTAGGTGGGTAGAAATGGCTGTGTCATCTTCCCGTATTACCACGATAAATTCAGAGCCTGAAGCCTGCAGGGCTTTGATAGAGCTGCTGATAATTGTATCGCCAGAGGGTAGGGGGTGTAATTGTTTAGCGCTGCCAAAGCGGCGCGAAAAACCAGCAGCGAGTAATAGATAAAGTCCAGGAGGTTTTTTCATAACGTAATTATACGTTTCAGTTTGCTCGTCGCCAAGTTTTTTTGAGATTATGAGCTTGGAACTTTAATGCTGAAATAAAATTAGAAATGTCGTTTATAGAAAGCAGCTGAAAAAACTTTGTTGTAAAAGAATAGGTTGGACGTTACGAGGAAGTAAGTTTGCTGAAAATACTAATTATTTTGAAAAATAGAATTTCTTTGTTTGAGTAATGGTACCAGTAGGCGGACTCGAACCGCCACACCCGAAGGCGGGGGATTTTGAATCCCCTATGTCTACCAATTCCATCATACTGGCATTACTCAAATTTCTTAACATACATATGGGTTTGTATGCGCTAAACCATGTTGTGTTGAGCTAGTTTAGAAGCAGGCATTATACGGAAATCTTAACTAGGGTCAACAGTCGCTGGTATCTAATACTGGCTTAAATGGTGAGTATTAGTATTTTATTTCGTCCAATAAAAAACCCAGCAAAAGCTGGGTTTTTTAAATCCATAAAACTTTATGGGGTAGTTTGAATTACTGCTGTATTAGTAACTTGTACTGCAGTTCCGCCAGATACGACTATTGATACACCTTGTCCAATCATTTCAGCAAATGCTGCGGCTTCTTCAGCTGTTCCAGAGGAAGGGAATGCAGGAGTGGTGTGTAAGCCCTCGGTAAAGCGAACAATGTTTTGACCTAATGCTGCTGAACCAATCAAGCTTGTTGCTGATGATTCTACTGCTAGAGGCTCAGTACCTGATGAGAAAGAAATTGATCCATCACCTAATACTTCTGATTCCTCGTCCAAAGAGTTGGGGATATATGTATCGCCATTCACTTGAGTGAAGAGCACTGGCGTAGTTCCTGTGAAGTCCTGAACAAAGTTTGCAGGGTCAGTAGAGTCTAATGTTGCTTGGAGTATGTTTACATATGCTTGGAAGCTAGATGTATCTTGTGTAAGACCAAGATTTGCAAGTCCGCCTAGTATTGCAGGAGAAAATACAGGAGAGTTTTCAAGCAATCTTGAAACACCAGAGCCAGGTGTCAACATGTTTGCTGCAACGATGTTATCGGTAGTTGTACTTGAGTTATTGGCAACAGCAACAAATGGTATACCGTTAACGGTGCCTAGAGAGTGACCGAAGAAGTAAACGTCATTTGCATCTAAATCAGCTACGTCGTCACCAGTAATATCAATCGTACCTACAGACTTACGTAGTGTGAGAAGATCTAAAACTTGCTCTCTAAGGTTGTCACGAGAGGTAAGGAAGCTTGTTAAGTTGATAAACATTGAGCCCGTTCCATTTGCCGCCTTATCACCTGAGTAGTTCATTTCAACTGGTGGAACGCCTGCACCGGCACTGGTGAAGCCGAAGTGACGTTCTGTATCAGCGCCTAATGCCAAGCCAGGAAGGGTTGATCCGCCGTTAGCGACTGTTTTTTCAAGTAGCTGTCCGCTTGCAACAGCTATAGAAGGCTCAACACCTAAAACTGCGTCAAATCCTAGTCCATCGCAGTTACCTGCTAGGGTGTCTGCTATGGCTTGAGAAATACCGTCTGTAGCTATATCAATAAATGGGCAAGGTGTATCTATCTGTACAACAATACCTGCAGCAAACTGTCCAGCGACTACTGCATCAATGGTTGCTTGCTCTGTTGCATCAATACCGTCAGTTGGGTCTATGGTTCCTGAAACTGTCAGCAGTGTTGCTGCTAAAGTGGCTTGATCTGTTGCTGAAAACCCACCTATACCGTGAAGTGGTTGGTCAATAGCAATCACTGCAACGTCTGTTCCAGCACCTTTTGCTCCAGCTACAAGCGATGCACCAAATGCAATGGCTGAAGATCTGTCCGTTTGAATGCCGTGTTGGAATATAGCTGTTTTCATAATCCCAGCAGGAGTGGTTGGGTACATGCCTAAAATAGGAATAGTTACATCATCTGTTTTCACGGGGAATGGAAAAATGTAATTAACAACACTTGATTTTGCATCAATAGTGAAGTCATCAAACGTTGGTGGTGTCACACTAAAGTCTGCTTCAGGATCAGTTGTTCTACCCTGAGGTAATTCTAAGCCAATACTATAGAATGCAGCGTTAATTCTAGTGGCTAGCTCCTCATCTGCAGTCCAGCTATTTGTGATGAGCGGTATGCCGTTCGTACCTGAATCAGAAGGTACGCCTAAATAGTAAGGAATGGTAAGTGTGCCTTGGGCAACAGAAACTGTGCCAGGAGGTACGCTTGCCCCTTGCATTAAGCTAGCAGCAAGAGAAGACACCTGATAAATATCTTGTGTTTTTGTGTCATCAAAGTCGACAGTTACGCCAGCAGGTGTCGGTAATAATTCACCAAACCCGCCAAATGCTGCTGGTGCTGCTAAGACTTTGCCGATACATGTAATATAGGCTGGGCCTGCGGTCACGCCTGCGCAATCGATACTAGGGTGTGGGAATGCAGCTTCCAGTGGAGCAAGTGCGTCGGCAATTGTTGTGTCTGTTGGGTCAGCTGGGTTCGCCGGAAAGGCTGCTAATGATCCGCCTACAGAGAGACTAACATCTGTGTAATCAACATCGCCATCCATGTCTACATCAAGTTGGCCTGTTACAACTGCCGTAGCCGTTTTTACTCCAACAAATGTTGTAATTTGATCGTCAAACCACTTAGCTGGATCAGCGATATAGTTAACTACCTTTTCATCATCTGAAGTTGTGAAGCTATATGATAATGCAATGTTGTCGGCAGTTAGAGCGGGTAAGCCGACGGCAGGGTGTGTTCGCACTGCGTTGGTTGCAAGATCAAAATATTTAACCGCAGTGGCTTCCCATAGGCCGTTTGTTAAAGCTCTAACGGGTATAAGGCTGTCAGAGAGTAAGGCGTCACTGCCAGTGATATGCTTGTATGAAGGTGAAGCCTGTATCGGTGTTACTGTTGAGTCTTTAACTTCGTTAGTGATAACGACAACGTATCGGGTGTTTGGCTTAAGTGGCTTTATTGGATTAATTCGAATGTATGATGTGCCATCAAGTGTGATTTCTGTCGCAAGGTAATCAACTCCTGTAGGAGGGATCACGGTTGGAGGCTCTTGGGCGGATAATCCTTGTAGCGGGCTACCACTTGCATAGTCTAATTCTAATAAAAATACATTCTGAAGCGGGTTAGGATTAGGTCCTAAACCTAAATCTGCTATCGCTGCGCTATTAAGTGATGAGCTATCGATAAAGGCGCTCATAGCAATGTCAATTGGAGCAGTTGTTGATGCGCCAGAAAGAGAGTTAAGAGCTGTCGTGACTGGTGGTGAAGTGTCTGGTACTGAAAATGTTCCGTCACTGGCTATTGAGTCAAAAATCAAATCGTTGGGTATGGGTAGTTCTGATAAGGCAGGGTTCCATATCGGATAAGTTCCTGATGCAGCTACTAATCCATCTTTCTCTTCTTGTGTCAGTCCGTTGGGGTTTGATCCCTCGTTTTCATTGTTATCTTTGTCGTTTTCCAAGCAACCTGTCAGCGTAAGAGTTGAGGCTATAGCTAGGCTTAATAGGGTTTTTTTGTACATGAAACGGACCTTTTCTTAATGATTGTCTTATATCGAGTGCTGGGCTTTTATTTAAAAGCCTCTGGCAACTCTATATTTACTTCGTGGCGCAGATGCATAGTTGCAGCTGTGCCAAATTTTTTTAACTTAGATTAAACGTAGACATGAAACCGTATTTTGTCGAATTTATTTGCTTATTCTATGAATTATTAGAGGTTTTTTTGAAACATCCTGTAAGTGCTTTGTCGGCACCTAGCTACACTATCAATTAAAGAAGGCGTATAATCAGAGCGACAAAAGTTACATGTTGAATACCGTTTGTGTTCAGCAGAATATTCTAAAAAATTTCAGAGAGAGACTATGACCACCATTCGTCAAGATGATTTGATCGACAGCGTTGCTGATGCTTTGCAGTTTATTTCTTATTACCATCCTAAAGATTTTATCGATGCAGTGCATGAAGCTTATTTAAAAGAAGAGTCGCAGGCAGCGAAAGATGCAATGGCTCAAATTTTAATTAACTCTAGAATGTGCGCCGAGGGTAAGCGACCGATTTGTCAGGATACGGGTATTGTGACCGTTTTTGTAAAGGTGGGGATGGATATTCAGTGGGATGCTAAGTTAAGTGTTACCGATATGATTAATGAAGGTGTGCGTCGTGCTTACACGCATCCTGATAACGTATTGCGTGCATCTATTCTTGATGACCCTGCTGGTGCACGTAAAAACACCAAAGACAATACGCCTGCTGTGATTCATTACGAAGTTGTACCAGGTAATAAAGTTGAGGTTGATGTTGCTGCTAAAGGTGGCGGTTCTGAAAATAAATCAAAAATGGCGATGTTGAATCCAAGTGACAGTATTGTTGATTGGGTGATAAAAACTGTACCTACTATGGGGGCTGGTTGGTGTCCGCCAGGCATGTTGGGTATAGGTATTGGCGGAACGGCTGAAAAAGCAGCAGTGATGGCAAAAGAAGTATTGATGGACCCTATTGATATACATGAGCTTCGTAAACGAGGGCCGAAAAATCGTGCTGAAGAGTTGCGTATTGAAATCATGGATAAAGTGAATGATCTAGGGATTGGTGCGCAGGGGCTGGGTGGTTTGACAACGGTAATGGATGTCAAAATAAAAGATTACCCAACACATGCTGCTTCTTTACCTGTCGTGATGATTCCAAACTGCGCGGCTACGCGTCATACTCATTTTGTGCTAGATGGTTCTGGTCCTTCATTGCAGGCGGCGCCAAACTTGGCTGATTGGCCTGAAATTACTTGGGAAGCGGGTGAAAGTGCTAAGCGAATTGATCTGAATACGGTTACGAAAGAAGATATCGCCAAGCTTGAGCCGGGTGATACGGTTTTACTTTCAGGAAAAATGTTAACAGGTCGTGATGCGGCACATAAGAAAATGACTGAAATGCTGGCAGCAGGCGAAGAACTGCCTGTTGATTTAAAAGGACGTTTTATTTATTACGTTGGGCCAGTTGATCCGGTTCGTGATGAGGTGGTGGGTCCTGCGGGTCCGACAACGGCAACGCGTATGGATAAATTTACCCGTACTATGCTGAAAGAAACGGGTTTAATGGGCATGATTGGTAAATCTGAACGTGGCCAGGTGGCGATTGACGCGATTAAGGAGTTTGGTGCGATCTATCTTATGGCGGTCGGTGGTGCAGCTTATTTAGTGTCTAAAGCGATCAAACATGCCGAGGTGGTGGCCTTCCCTGAGTTGGGTATGGAGGCTATTTATGAATTTGATGTAGTCGATATGCCAGTATCGGTCGCGGTAGATAGTGCTGGAACCTCTGTGCATCAGATAGCGCCGATCAAGTGGCATAATAAAATCATGGCCGCAAAAGCTAAGTAATGTGTGCTAAAGCCTGAAAGTTGTTATTTTTCAGGCTATTGTTTTATAGGGTGTGCTCTGCGCACCTTTGAATAATAAGCTATAAATTAAAGTGCTCGGCATTTTATGCTGAAAGCAAAATACTGGTATTTAACTTAAAAATAAAAAGTAGTGATTAAAATGGAACGCACATATCGATTAGTTGTTTCTTGTCCTGATAGGACGGGAATTGTCGCAAAGGTGAGTAATTTTCTGGCCACTTATAATGGTTGGATTACTGAAGCTAATTATCATGCGGATCAGCAAAATGGCTGGTTTTTTATGCGTAATGAAATAAAGGCAAGCTCTTTACCTTTTGATTTAGATACTTTTAAAACTGTTTTTGAACCGATTGCTAAAGAATATTCAATGCAGTGGAGTATTAGTGATTCGGAAGTAAAAAAACGCGTCGTTTTAATGGTGTCAAAAGAATCTCATTGTTTGGCGGATATTTTACATCGTTGGCATAGTGATGAGTTTAATGCCGAAATTGTAGCTGTAATTTCAAACCATGAAGATTTGAAGCGAATGGTTGAGTGGCATGATATACCTTATCATCATGTGCCGGTTAGGGCGGGTGAGAAGGAGGCTGCGTTTGAAGAGATAACTGGCCTTGTAGATAGCTACCAAACAGATCTTGTGGTGCTTGCGCGTTACATGCAAATATTGCCCTCAAAATTGTGTGAGCAGTATTCAGGGCGAGTAATTAATATTCATCATAGCTTTTTGCCCTCTTTTGCGGGTGCAAAGCCTTATCATCAGGCGTTTGATCGCGGCGTTAAGCTAATTGGTGCGACGTGCCATTATGTAACGCAGGATTTAGATGAAGGCCCGATTATTGATCAAGATGTGATGCGAATAAGCCATAGTGACACGATTGAAGATATGGTTAGGCTGGGGAAAGATGCTGAGAAAAGCGTGCTCGCGCGAGGCTTAAGGCTTCATTTGGAAGATCGTGTGATTATACATGGCAATAAAACCGTTATTTTTGGTTAGTCTCTTTAGGGATGTTTATTCGCTATCCAGGATGCTTATATAAATGGTTTCGTAGGTTGTGGGTTCGCTGTGCTCACCTCAACCTACTTTTGTCCTGTAACGCTTTTTAAAGCTTAAGTGCTTAATACCCGCTGACGTTTGGATTTTATTAGTTAAAACAAATCTGGTTTTCACCCGAATCTCGCGCAGTGTAAAGTCGATTATCTGCATCTTTTAAAAGTTCAATTAATGATTTATTTTGGCTTGAGGTAATACCTGCTGAAATAGTGAAGCTAAAATTAAGTTCGTCAAAAATAACAATATGATCCTCAACGACAGTTCTAAACCCTTCTGTTAATTTTGCAGCTTGTTCAAGGGTTAATCCAACCATGAGCACGGCGATGTCAGAGTCGTTGATGCGAGCGTACTGGAAGCGCCCAAATGCTTTAGAGAGTAGTCCTGCTAAGCTTTTTAATGTGATGTCGGGGGCGTCCAATCCGTATCGATCTTGAATGCTGTGAAGTTGGTCGACAGAAATAAGCGCTAAGCTGACGTGGGTGTTATCTGTTTGCGCTTTCTCAAGTTCATGGCTGCCTTGTTCGAAAAAAGTGCGTTTGTTTGGGAGGCCGGTAACATAGTCGTGATAAGCCATGTGTTTCATGGTTTGTCCGTATTCAATGCCTTCAATGTTGTGCATGAGTCGACAGTGAAACTCTTCATGGCTAAAGGTTTTTCTTAAAAAGTCATTGGCACCATTTTTAATAAATTTAGCGGTGAGCTTGCCATCGCCTTCGCCTGATAAACCGATAATAACCAGATCATTTTTACTGACTTCTCGGCGGATATTTTTGACCAAATCAAAGCCGTTCATGCGAGGCATGTTGTAATCGGTGATGAGTAGTTTTATTTCGGGGTCTTTATTTATGATCTCTAACGCGGTATCGCCATCATCTGCTGTGATAACTTGATATAAGTGGGTTTTTAGTAAGCTTGATATGTAGTTTCTAGATACTTTGGAGTCATCGGCAACCAAAATTTTAATGTTTTGGTTTTTATGGAGTCGGTGTATGAGTTTCATTACGTATTCATAAGAAAATCGGCTCTCTTTTACGATGTAATCAACAATCTTTTTCTCAAGCATTTTCTCGCGTTTTTCTTCGTCATAGTTGCCGGTTAATACGATGGTTGGCATTTTTTGAGCGAGCGTGTAGTCAACGACTTCACCGTTGGGTGCGTCAGGTAAGTTTAAGTCAACGACCGCGGCGATATAGTTGTCGGCACCGTTGGCTTTGATAAGCGCTTTGGCTTCGGCGAAAGATGTGGCGGTATCGTATTGAAAACGTGTGCTTGAATCATTGATGTGTTTGATGATTTTAACAACGATTTGGCTGTCTTCGACCAGTAGGAATTTCTTCATATTTTTTCAGGCTAGTAATAGGTTTTTAGGTTTAATAGCATAAAAATTGAGCGCTTTTGCGGTAGCTATTGAGGTTATGATCTTTCGAGCAATGCGTTTATATAGTTATTAGCTTAGATGTTCTTTTATGATGTACCAGTTTTTGTGTCATTAAAGCGCAATATTGATCACTATTGGTATCTAAAGCATGCTAGAATCGCGAGCTTTATTTTATAATTTTCATATAAGACAACAAAAACAGGAACGCTATCCTTATGGGTGAGCAAGCGAAAGAAATAATTCCCGTTAGTATCGAAGAAGAACTAAAACAATCTTATCTTGATTACGCTATGAGCGTTATTATCGGGCGAGCATTGCCTGATGCACGTGATGGGCTGAAGCCTGTGCATAGACGAGTTCTTTTTGCGATGAGTGAGCTAGGTAATGACTGGAATAAAGGTTATAAAAAATCTGCTCGTGTCGTCGGTGATGTAATTGGTAAATACCACCCGCATGGAGATACAGCGGTTTATGACACCATCGTTCGAATGGCGCAGCCATTTTCGCTTCGTTACATGTTGATCGATGGTCAAGGAAACTTTGGTTCGGTCGATGGTGATAATGCAGCAGCAATGCGATATACCGAAATTAGAATGCAGAAATTATCGCACTCTTTATTGGCTGATTTAGACAAAGAAACAGTCGATTTTGTGCCTAACTATGATGGTACAGAGCATATTCCTGAGGTAATGCCTTCGCGGGTTCCGAACTTGTTGGTCAATGGGTCGTCAGGTATTGCTGTAGGTATGGCGACAAATATACCACCGCACAATTTGCGAGAAGTTATTTCGGGTTGCTTGGCGTTAATGGAAAATCCTGATATTTCTTTTGAAGAAATGTTACAGATTATACCTGGTCCCGACTTTCCAACGGCTGCTTTTATCAATGGCCGAGCAGGCATTATTCAAGCGTACCAAACTGGCCGTGGCAAAATTTATTTGCGTGCTCGATATGAAGTCGAAACCGAGAATAATGGTAAAGAGCGTATCGTTGTTACCGAAATTCCTTATCAGGTAAACAAAGCGCGCGTAATTGAAAAAATTGCTGAGCTGGTTAAAGACAAAAAAATTGAAGGTATTACTGGGCTTCGTGATGAGTCTAACAAAGAAGGTATGCGCATCGTTATCGAGCTACGTCGTGGTGAAATATCCGATGTGATTATGAATAACCTGTTTACTCAAACTCAGCTAGAAAATGTGTTTGGTATAAATATGGTTGCTATTGTTGATGGTGAACCAAAAACCATCAACCTTAAGCAAGCGCTTGAAATTTTTGTTAAACATCGGCGTGAAGTTGTTACACGTAGAACGGTTTATTTGCTTCGTAAAGCGCGTGAACGTGGTCATACTCTAGAAGGCTTAACCGTAGCATTAGCGAATATAGATCCTGTTATTGAGCTAATTAAAAAATCGCCAACTTCTGCTGAAGCGAAAGAGCGTTTGTTGGCGCAAGCTTGGAATCCGGGTGCTGTAACGGGAATGCTAGAAAAGGCCGGTGAAAATGCTTGTCGACCTGATGATCTTGAGCCGCAGTATGGTATGCGAGATGGTATGTATTACCTGTCGCCTATTCAGGCGCAAGAAATACTGAACATGCGTTTGCATCGTTTGACCGGCCTTGAAACAGAAAAACTTATTTCAGAATATCGTGAAATTCTAGAGCGTATTGCTGAACTATTAAGCATTTTGAGCGATCCAGTTAGGTTGATGGAAGTGATTCGTGAAGAGCTTGAAGAAGTTCGTGATGAGTTTAGTGATGATCGTCGATCAGAAATTATTGCGTCAAAACGTGATTTGAATGTTGCTGACTTAATTAATGAAGAAGACCTTGTTGTTACGATTTCCCATGGCGGTTATGCCAAGACGCAAGCAGTTGAAGATTATCAGGCTCAGCGTCGTGGTGGTCGAGGTAAATCAGCGGCATCAATCAAAGATGAAGACTATATAGAGAAATTGCTTGTCGCTAATTCACACGACACGATTTTATGTTTCTCTGATAAAGGTAAAGTTTATTGGTTGCGTGTTTTTGAAATTCCGCGAGCTAGCCGTGGTTCAAAAGGTCGACCAATGGTTAATATTTTGCCTTTAGATGAAGGTGAGCGTATTACTACCTTCTTGTCTGTGAACGAATATACCGAAGACCGTTTCATCTTTATGGCGACGTCTCAGGGGACCGTTAAGAAAACACCGTTAGAGAATTTCTCTAGACCTAGATCTTCAGGTTTGATTGCTTTGGCATTAGATGAGGGTGATTCATTAATTGGTGCTGCAATTACAGATGGTCAGCGTGACATCATGCTAATGAGTAATTCAGGTAAAATGATTCGCTTTAATGAAACAAATGTACGTGCGATGGGGCGAACGGCTCGTGGTGTGCGTGGCATTAAGATAGCTCCAGAATTCAAAGTAGTGTCTTTGATATTACCTGAAGACGATGGCTTGTTATTGGTAGCGAGTGAAAATGGCTACGGAAAACGAACTAAAATGTCTGAATTTTCAGTGATTGGACGTGGTGGTCAGGGTGTAATTGCAATGCAGTGTTCAGACCGAAACGGCTTATTGGTTTCTGCTGTGCAAGTGCAAGAAGGTGATGAAATGATGTTGATCACTGATAAAGGCACGCTTGTTCGTACGCGTACAGAAGAGGTTTCAATCTTGGGTAGAAATACTCAGGGTGTGCGTTTAATCAAGCTTTCTCAAGAAGATGAACACTTGGTTGGTTTGGAGCGAGTTGATGAACCTGAGCAAATTGAAGGTGAGTTGATTGATGGTGAGGCTGTTGATGGTGACGAGACTCTAGAGTCTGGCGCTGTGATCAATGATGCGTCTTCGGACAATGAAAGTGATCAAACCGCAGGTGATATTGACCCTGCGAGCTAAGTCTTAAGTAGCTCTAGTGACGTGTTGAGTGTTTCTTCTGAAATCTCAATGCGTGCTTTACATAGTGATTGAGTCTTAGATTTCAAAAAGTTAAGTATCAGGAATGAATATGACCGAAGAATCTAAAAAGCTTGCTGTCCTTCGTGATCAAATTGACGGTATTGATAGAGAAATCCAGAAACTTATCAATCAGCGAGCGGCATGCGCGTTAGAAGTAGCGACGGTTAAACAAGCTGCTTCATGTGGTGAAGAAGTTCAATATTATCGGCCTGAGCGCGAAGCGCAGGTTTTGCGGGCTGTAATGGAGCGAAACACTGGTCCGATGCCTGATGAAGAAATGGCAAAACTTTTTCGTGAAATAATGTCTTGTTGTTTAGCTTTGGAAAAGCCGATGAAAATAGCTTTTCTTGGCCCTGAAGGGACTTATACGCATGCAGCGGCTCTGAAGCATTTTGGTCATTTTGTATCAGTTCAGCCGATGGCTGCAATTGATGAGGTGTTTCGTGAGGTTGAGTCGGGACAAGCTAATTACGGTGTGGTACCTGTTGAAAATTCGACTGAAGGAATGGTTAACCATACCTTAGACAGTTTTATTAATTCATCGCTTAATATCTCGGGCGAAGTAAAGCTTCGAATTCACCATCACCTACTCTCAAATGAGAAGATTGCGTTGGTTGATGTGAAGCGAGTTTACTCTCATCAGCAATCTTTAGCGCAGTGCCGTAAATGGCTAGATGCTCATTGTCCTCAAATTGAACGAGTTGCTGTGAGTAGTAATTCAGAAGCGGCTCGTCTATCTATGGAGCACGAGGGTTCGGTTGCGATTGCTAGCGAAATGGCGGCTGAGTTTTATGGCTTACATAAATTAGCTGAAAATATTGAAGACGAGCCGGATAATACGACGCGATTTTTGATTATTGGCACAAAAGAAGTACCGCCTAGTGGTCAGGATAAAACATCCCTTCTAGTATCTGCCAAAAATAAGCCGGGTGCTTTATATCATGTGTTGGAGCCTTTTCATCGACATGGTGTGAGTTTGACGCGTCTGGAAACGCGTCCTTCTGCATCTGGAACGTGGGCTTATGTGTTTTTTATTGATTTTGAAGGTCATGTTGATGATGACAATATCAAAGATGTGATTGGTGAAATTTCACCTGAAGCGGTAGAAATAAAGCACTTGGGTTCTTATTCAGTGGGTGTGCTTTAGTGAGTGATTTAAGTGCATCAACTTGTGACTATATAGCGCTTGCGACCGAAGGGGTTAAGGGTCTTAACCCCTATCAGCCAGGTAAGCCAATTGAAGAGCTAGAGCGAGAGTTGGGTTTAACTAATATTGTAAAGTTAGCCAGTAACGAAAACCCTCTCGGTATCAGTCCGCTTGCGTCGGCGGCTATTCAAAAAGAGCTTGAGCTTGCTACGCTTTATCCTGACGGGACAGGCTTTGTTTTAAAGCAGGCCTTGGCAGAGTATCTTGCTGTCGAGGCAGGTACGATTACTTTGGGGAATGGTTCAAATGATGTGCTTGACCTCATCACGCGCGCTTATGCGAGTCCTGAATCGGAAGTGATTTATTCTCAATATGCTTTTGCTGTGTATGCGCTTTCTACCCAGTCTGTTAATGCGAAAGCTGTCGTTGTTCCTGCGAAAGAGTGGGGACATGATTTAGATGCAATGTTTGATGCGATCACAGACCAAACAAGTTTGATCTTTATCGCAAATCCAAATAATCCAACAGGTACTTATTTGGAGGCTTCTAAAGTTAAGGTATTCCTCGCGCGCGTACCTGACAATATTATTGTGGTATTGGATGAGGCTTATTGTGAATATATTGAAGAGTCTGACTATCCAGATGGCATTTCTTTAGTAAAAAAACATCCTAATTTAGTGATTACCAGAACCTTTTCTAAGGCTTGGGGTTTAGCTTCGTTGAGAGTTGGTTATGCTGTATCAAACCCAGATGTTGCAAATATTTTAAATCGTGTAAGGCAGCCTTTTAATGTGAATTCATTTGCACTTGCAGCGGCGTCAGCTGTTTTGTCGGATGATGCGTACCTTGAAAAGGGGAGGCAGGTCAATAAAGAAGGGCTTGTGCAGGTTGCTGAGGGTCTGGCTGCGTTAGGGCTTTCATATATTCCATCTGTGGGTAATTTTATTTGCTTTGATGTGGGCGGTGATGGCGGCAAGGTGTATCAGAATTTATTAAAAGAGGGTGTGATCGTGCGCCCTTTAGCAAACTATGGAATGCCGCATCATCTTCGTGTTTCAATTGGCTTAAAAGGTGAGAACCAAAGGTTTTTAGATGCTTTGGCGAGCGTGTTATGACGCAGCGGGAGCCACAAGTTCAAACTTTGGCTGTAATTGGTTTGGGTTTGATTGGTGGTTCACTAGCAAAAGCTGCAAAGCAAACAGGTTTTGCAGCACATACTATTGGTTATTCGCTTAATTTTTCAGAAGTAAAATTAGGTGTTGAGCTGGGTGTGGTAGATTCGGCTGCTTCGTCGGTTAAAGAAGCTGTAAAAAACGCAGATATTGTAGTTGTTGCTGTGCCAGTTAAAGCATTTGAAGCATCCTTAGCTGAAATAAAGCCGTATTTGAAATCTGGTGCGGTCTTAACTGATGTTGGGAGTGTGAAAGGTTGTTTCCTGGCGGCTGTTAAAAAAATATTTGGTTCGATGCCTGACTTTGTCGTGCCAGGGCATCCGATAGCAGGCTCTGAAAGAAGTGGTGTATTAGCTGCAGATGCTAATCTTTACCGGCACCATAAAGTGATTCTGACACCGATAGTGCAGACATCGAGTGCGGCGCTGACATTAGTGCGTGAAATGTGGGAGTCTTGTGGTGCGGCGGTGCTGGAAATGTCGGTAACTCACCATGATGAAGTGTTGGCAGCAACAAGTCATTTACCTCACTTACTTGCTTTTTCATTGGTTGATACTTTGGCTGGAGAAGAAGAAAATCAAGAAATATTTCGTTATGCTGCAGGAGGTTTTAGAGACTTTACGCGTATAGCGGCGAGTGACCCTGTGATGTGGCATGACATATTTTTAGCCAATCATGATGCGCTTTTGAATGTGTTAGATCATTTTACTCAAGACTTAGCTATGCTTCGAAAAGCAGTTGAGTCAAGAGATAGTCAAACTTTACTAGGTGTTTTTACGCGGGCAAAATCAGCTCGTGAGCACTTTACAAAAATTTTATCTGGACAGTCGTATACCAATACCATGAATACAAAAAATGTAATTTTTAAAATGAAAGCTGGCGGTGCTGTAAACGGTACTATTCGTGTTGCGGGTGATAAGTCTATGTCGCATCGATCGATTATGTTGGGTGCTTTAGCTGAAGGCTTGACCGAAGTTGAAGGATTTCTGGAGGGGGAGGATAGTCTGGCCACCTTACAGGCTTTTCGGGATATGGGGGTGGTGATCGAAGGCCCCGATGCTGGAAAAGTAAAAATACATGGTGTGGGTGTGAATGGCCTTAAAGCGCCTCCGGGGCCTATCTATTTGGGTAATTCCGGTACGGGAATGAGGCTTTTCTCTGGTTTATTGGCAGGTCAAGCATTTGATACCGAGTTAACAGGAGATGAGTCTTTATCAAAGCGCCCTATGGAGCGCGTTGCTGCGCCGTTAAGGTTAATGGGGGCGAGTATTGAGTCTAATGAAGGTGGTCGTCCGCCTTTAAAAATTAAAGGTGGGCAGCAGCTTAAAGGTATTGATTACGATATGCCGATGGCGAGCGCGCAAGTTAAGTCGTGTTTATTGCTAGCGGGTATGTATGCGGATGGCGAGACGCGGGTAACAGAGCCTGCGCCAACGAGAGATCACACCGAGCGAATGTTAAATGGCTTTGGTTATGATGTTGTAAGAGAGGGTGCGGTTGCTAAGCTTCAAGGCGGCGGATCATTAACTGCGGGTAAAATTGATGTTCCGGCAGATATTTCTTCTGCAGCTTTCTTTATGGTGGCGGCATCGATTACGCCAGGTGCAAATTTGCTGTTGCAACATGTTGGCTTAAACCCTACGCGTGTCGGTATTATTAATATATTGCGTCAAATGGGTGCGAATATTGTTATTGAGTCGGAAGGCGAGGTGGGTGGTGAGCCTGTTGGCGATATTCGTGTTAAGTACGCGCCTTTGAAGGGGATCCATATTCCTGAAGATCAAGTGCCTTTAGCGATTGATGAGTTTCCAGTGTTATTTATTGCGGCAGTGTGTGCTGAAGGCGAAACAATTTTAACGGGTGCTGAAGAATTGCGTGTTAAAGAGAGTGATCGTATACAGGTAATGGCTGATGGTCTTGCTCAGCTTGGTGTGCGTACAGAAGTGCGTCCAGATGGTATTGTCATTAAACAAAGTAAAATACAAGGAGGGGTTGTGCATAGTCATGGTGATCACCGTATCGCAATGTCTTTTGCTGTCGCTTCGCTGATTGCAGAGGGTGATATTACCATTCAGGACTGTGCAAACGTTGCAACATCGTTTCCTAATTTTGTCACGCTTGCTCAGCAAGTTGGTATGAATATCGAATTGGATGCTTAATTAATGACTAATGCTGAATCTCAAGTGTTTCCGGTGCTTACTATTGATGGTCCTAGCGGGGCAGGTAAGGGTAGTATTGCGCAGTTAGTAGCTAAAAAACTTGGTTGGAGCTTGCTTGATAGTGGTGCGTTGTATCGGTTGACGGCATTGTCGGCAATAAAACAAGGTGTCTCTTTTGAGGATGAGCAGGCGCTGGCTGTCGTGGCGCAAGGTTTAAATGTGGAGTTTTTGCCTTCTGAGTTTGGTCAGCCTGTAAAGGTATTGCTTGATGGTGTTGATGTGACGAGTGAGATTCGTACCGAGACGGCAGGAAATAACGCGTCAAAAATTGCACCGTTAGCTGGCGTAAGGGCAGCGCTGCTTCAGCGGCAGCGTGACTTTTCGACCTCGAAAGGTTTGGTTGCTGATGGTCGAGATATGGGGACTGTGGTGTTTCCAGTGGCTGACTATAAAGTATTTATGACCGCGAGCGCCGAAGAGCGAGCAGAGCGTCGATATAATCAGTTAAAAAATAAAAACGGGCAATTGAAAAGTGAAGATAAAGATGTTAGTATCGCGGCCCTTAAAAAGGAGATAGAAGAGCGAGATGCCCGAGACATGGGGCGTAAAAATGCACCGCTTAAGGCTGCCGATGATGCAAAAGTCATTGATACTACTCGTTTTTCTATTGAAGAAGTCCTTGAGCAAGTTATGGGTTTAATTCGTTAATACGAGCTGAAAACTTAATAACTTGTATAAAAAGGCAACTAATTTTATGTCAATTTCTGATTAAACGTTGGCCAGCAACGCAGAATATGACGAATGTAAATAAACCGTATTCGCTGGTGATACGGAGACTATTAATCACACAGGAAATGTAATGAGCGAGAGCTTTGCAGACTTATTTGAAGAAAGCCTACAACAGATAGATATGACCCCTGGGTCAATTATATCAGGTACAGTTGTGGATATTGACAGTGACTGGGTTACTGTTAACGCTGGGCTAAAATCTGAGGGTGTTATACCTTTAGAACAATTTTTATCTGATAATGGCGAACTAGAGCTAAGCATTGGCGATATCGTTGATGTAGCGTTAGAAGCTGTTGAAGATGGATTTGGTGAAACTAAACTTTCTCGTGAGAAAGCGAAGCGTGCAGAAGCATGGACTGAGCTAGAGAAAGCGTTCGAAGCCGAAGAAATTGTTAAAGGTGTGATTAATGGTAAGGTTAAAGGTGGTTTTACAGTTGAACTGAAAACTATCCGTGCCTTCCTTCCTGGTTCGTTAGTAGATGTACGTCCAGTACGTGATACTTTACACCTTGAAGGCAAAGAACTTGAATTTAAAGTAATCAAGTTAGACCAAAAGCGTAACAACGTTGTTGTTTCTCGTCGTGCTGTTCTTGAAGCAGAAAATAGTGCAGAACGTGATGCATTGCTTGAAAACATGGCTGAAGGAATGGAAGCGAAAGGTATCGTTAAGAACCTTACCGATTACGGCGCTTTCGTTGATCTTGGTGGTGTTGATGGTCTTCTACACATTACAGATATGGCTTGGAAGCGTATTAAGCATCCAAGTGAAATCGTTAATGTTGGTGACGAAATCAATGTTAAAGTATTAAAATTTGATCGCGAGCGTAATCGTGTATCACTTGGTCTTAAGCAATTGGGTGAAGATCCATGGGTTCAGATCAAAGAACGTTATCCTGAAAATACGCGCGTTACCGCACGTGTTACAAACTTAACCGATTACGGCTGTTTTGCTGAGATCGAAGAAGGTGTTGAAGGTCTTGTTCACGTTTCAGAAATGGATTGGACAAACAAGAACATTCACCCATCTAAAGTTGTTCAGTTAGGTGACGAAGTTGAAGTAATGGTTCTAGATATTGACGAAGATCGTCGTCGTATCTCATTGGGTATTAAGCAGTGTCATGCTAACCCATGGGAAGAGTTCTCAAGCAAGTTCAACAAAGAAGACAAAGTTAGCGGTAAGATTAAGTCAATCACTGACTTCGGTATCTTTATCGGTCTAGATGGCGGTATTGACGGTTTAGTTCACTTATCTGATATTTCTTGGCACGATTCGGGCGAAGAAGCGGTACGTAAGTACAAGAAAGGTGACGAAATCGATACTACTATCCTTTCTGTTGATCCAGAGCGAGAGCGTATCTCTTTAGGTATTAAGCAGTTGGAAAGTGATCCATTTGCTGAATACGTACAAGTGAATGACAAAGGTACTATCATCACTGGTACGGTTAAAGAAGTAGATGCTAAAGCTGCGATCATAGCAATTAATGATGATGTAGAAGCAACTTTGAAGGCTTCAGAAATGAGCCAGGATCGTGTAGAAGACCTAACAACTCAGTTGAAGGTTGGCGATGAAGTTGAAGCTAAGATCATTAACGTTGATCGTAAGAATCGCGTAATCAACTTGTCTGTGAAGTCAAAAGATATCGACGATACTAAAGAAGCTATGAAAGAAGTTCGCGAGAAGCAAGTTGAGTCAGCTGGCCCAACTACAATCGGTGACTTGATCAAGGCACAAATGGAAAATAAATAGTCTTTCTGAATTGATTTTATATAAAATCAATTCGAATATTAGAGTTTAAAAGCTCTAACTATTTGTTAAGTAATAAAAAAACGGGCTATATGCCCGTTTTTTTTGTCTTTTTTTTTTCTTTGTCTATACTAAAAAAAACATTAAGATTTGTAGGGATAGTCAATGACAAAATCTGAACTCGTTGAGATTATTGCAGCGAAGCAAACGCAACTTTCAGTAAAAGATGTAGAGCTTGCAATAAAAACAATAATTGACCTTATGTCGGATACTTTGTCTTCAGGACAAAGGATTGAGATTAGAGGGTTTGGAAGCTTCTCTTTGCATTATCGTGCGCCAAGAGTAGGAAGAAACCCAAAGACTGGTGATTCAGTTACTTTAGAAGCGAAGCATGTGCCACACTTTAAGCCAGGTAAAGAGCTAAGAGATTGCGTGAATGAAAGCTTAAAACAAGGATATTGATCCTTTGGTGTTGATTTGCTCCATCCTTCGTTACTAGCATGCTAAGATAGTTCTAAAATTTAATTTAGACATAAAATTGGATAGAGTAGGGCGTATTCATCGTGCTAAAATTTACTTTATATGCAGTATGTATTCTTGTAATAGCAGTTATTGGATTTAATTTTTTATCTCGAAATGAAACTCAAATTGCGATTGATTTTTTCTTGGGTCAGCCTGTTTCTTTCGGTGGTGGCGTTTGGATTCTACTAAGTTTTATATTAGGTTGTATTGTTGCCTGGTTAGTTATGTTGCCTAGTCATGTGGCATCAAAAATAATGAACAAAAAACAAAATCGAAAGCTACAAAGTCAGCAAGATGAATTATTGCGGCTTAAAGGTGAGTCTGCTAAAGGTAATTAGATGGAAGTCGAACTACTTTGGGTGTTTTTATTTTTTGCGCTTTTAATAGGTTGGCTATTAGGCTTCTATGCGAAATCAAAGTTAATAAAAAAAGAACAAACATACAAAACATCTCCTGGTATTAAACACCGCTTACAGCTACTTTTTGACTCATATAGTGACGAATCAATTGATAAATTCGTTCACTCTTTAGATGTTAATCCTGAAACTTTCGCTACACATATTTCAATTGGAAAGCACTTTCGTGCTCAAGGTGAGGTCGAAAAAGCTATTTTAATTCATCAGAATTTGATGGCGCATCCTGAATTACCTGAACTAGCTTCAGAATCTGTTATTTATGAGTTAGCTAAGGATTATAAAAAAGCAGGTTTACTTGATCGTGCAGAGTCATTGTTGCAGCAGCTAAGCACGTCGAAACAGTTTGGTTTTAAAAGCCTTAAGTTGTTATTGAATGTTTATGAGCATGAAAAGGACTGGGAAAATGCAGTATCAAAAGGTTTGGAGCTAGAATTAAAAAAGCATCCAGATATTGCGGTCAGAGTCGCTCAATATTGTTGTGAATTAGCCGAAGATGGGCAGTGCAGAGGGCAGGTCTCAGAAGTTCGGCGTTACTTTAAGCAAGCTTTAAGTATCAATAAATCCTGTGTTAGGGCCTTAATTGGCCTTGCTCGTTTAGATCTTGAACAAGAAGAATATGGGCTAGCTTTGAATAACTTAAAGAAAGTTGCTATTTTATCGCCAGAAAATATTACGATCATACTTCCCCGGCTGCTTGAGTGCGCTGTTGCAACAGCGACGCATGAACAGCATCTACTTTATTTAGAAAAATTATATAAAGAAACAGGCCAGACGACTATTATGTTGGCGGTGGTTGAATCGTTATTATTTCAGGGCGAAAAAGACCAAGCCTACGAGTATTTACAAGAACAGATTTACTTGAGGCCTAGTTTGGCGGCATTAGATTTAATGTTTAAAGAATGTGCTTCTGAAAGATTTAATGACCCTACTGTAGGACTGGTACCTGAACTATCTGATGAAAAAGATTATGGTAGTATTTTGGATGTAGTGGCTAAAGTAATTGATGGGATGATGCAGGGTAGACCCTCTTTCCGGTGCCAAAAATGTGGCTTTTCAGGTGTCCACCATCATTGGATGTGCCCTAGTTGTAAAGGCTGGCAATCAACGTATCCTATAGTAGAATATGAACACACATAATTGAGAGGGTTTTGCATGAAAAGGAATATGTTTTGTGTGAGGAACTTTAATCGTTAATTTATAAACAGAAATATCAAACGTAAATAAAAGGCTCTACATGACAGGCAATTCTTTAGTACAAAATTCACCTATTATTGTGGCATTAGATTATCCAGCTGCCGATGAGGCGCTTGCTATGGCTTCTAATCTAGATCCAAAGCACTGCCGGGTTAAAGTAGGAAAAGAACTTTTTACACGTTGTGGGCCGCAAATTTTAGAAGGTTTACACAAACAAGGTTTTGATGTTTTTTTAGATTTAAAGTTTCATGATATTCCTAATACTACGGCTAATGCGGTCGCTGTCGCGGCAGATTTGGGTGTTTGGATGGTTAACGTTCATGCATCAGGTGGGCGTCGTATGATGGATGCTTGTGTCGCAAAATTAAGTGCTTTTAAGCAAAAGCCGATGCTGATTGGTGTGACCGTTCTAACCAGTATGCAGGGTGAAGACTTGGCTGAACTTGGTTTGGCCGTTTCGCCGCTTGAGCAGGTGACGCGGTTAGCCGCTCTGACCAATGAGTGTGGTTTGGACGGTGTTGTTTGTTCGTCGCATGAAGTAACGAACTTGAAAGCTAGATTTGGTAAAGAGTTTAAGTTGGTTACGCCAGGGATACGCCCAACTTTTTCTGCTAAGGGTGATCAGCGAAGAGTGATGACGCCTCGAGAGGCTATTACAGCGGGTTCTGATTATCTTGTTATTGGTCGTCCTATTACGCAAGCAGATGACCCCTTGAAGGCGCTTGAATTAATTCATCAAGAGCTATCCTAAGTAGCTTTTATAAACAGCTGGCATAAAGCGTTATAAATCAGCTGTTTTCTCTTTTTATTTTTGTCTGGTCTGTCATTACGTCTCTATTCACTTCACGTCATCTGCTTGCTTGTAGTTTTGGTGTCTACCTGATACAAAATAAAATCTTCCGTTTAAACAAATTCTAAATTAGCGCAGCCTATCACGCTAACATATTGCATTAACTGTTATAAATAAGCGTAACAGGATGTTGAGCTGATTAGCTTTAGCTAACTTAAAGCGGAAAAACAAAAATTTGGGTGACATATGGAAAAAGTATCTGGAGAATTAAACAGCGACCGCTTTATCGTACCTTACCGAAAGTATGGCTCTGCAAAAAAAGCAATTGTGTGCTTAAGTGGCGCCAAGCAAACGATGTCTGCATGGCGTAGTTTTATTTCTTATTTTCATCATGAATATAGTGTGGTTGTGTTTGATATGCCTGGACAAGGGCGTGCTCAAATCTTATCAGGTCCTGCTGGTGTATCTTTAGATGAACAGGTCGAAGTCTTAAATCAGGTCGTGCTTGAAGCGCTTGATGACTCTGTGGTTGAAAAGTGTGTGTTTGGCGGCTCGTGGGGCTCAATCGTTGCAGCTGCTTATGCTGAGCGGCATCCTTATGTGTTCGATAAAGTAATACTTGGTAGTTTTGGAACTAAACCAAATATAGTATTGAGTTCTATTATTGAGCAAGTACAAGTAATGATTGGTGAAGGGTGTGAAAAAGATATTGCGCCAATGATGATTGAAAAATTTGGCCAATATATTCCTGACATACTTAAGCGCCAGATCATTACTCAGTTTGATAAGATGACAGAAGCTCAATTTCAGTCTTTTTATGAACATAGTGTTTTTGTGACTCAAATGGGCGATCTTAAAGAACTGGTCAATTTAAAGAATATTCGTGTTCCTACGCTCGTTGTGATGGGGCAATACGATACGATTATGGATTTATTTGATACCCGAAAGGCTACACAATTAATACCCAATGGCGAGTTCAGATTAATAAAAGGCGCGGGTCACTTTTTACATTGGGAGAAAGAACAGATATTGTCGATTTATCAAGCGTTTTTTCAACGTAAAGCGCTTGATTCCGAAACGTATAAAGCTACTTTGGGTGATTATAACTAAGTAGTTTTATGTTCAGAGTTAATTCGCGTAACGTAATTACGTTTTAGTGGGTCATCAGAAGAGCCTGCTTGAATCCAGTCTTCTGTATTTTTTCCTATTTCCTATTTCCTATTTCCTATTTCCTATTTCCTATTTCCTTTTTACTTGGGTTTTGTATCTCATCGATTGTTTTCTTACTCATAGTGTGGCGGGGCGAATATTGCTATCGATGATTAAGATTATGTAGCCAATGACTCTGCGGGTGATATTTTTTGCGGGCTCAATGAAGTGCATCTAAAATACTTTTTGCGGCATTTACTTTAGCAAAATATTTGCCGCAGCCACCTTTGTCGGGGTGATGTTTTTGCGCCAGTAAACGGTATTGCTTCTTAATAGTTTCGTAGTTTGAGTTTGCAGGAAGCGCAAGTGTACTAAGGGCTTGTTGTTTATCATCTTGAGCAAGATATTTCTTCCAGAATGATTTTAGCAGTTCATTTACTTCGTCCTCACTTGTTTCAAAATAATGGCTGATATTCAAATAATATTCTTTAAGTGGATCATGTTTTGTAAGTGAATCTAGACTTTTGCTTAGGCTATTTTCAGAGGCTAAGTCATTAATTGAGTTTTTTGAAAAATAAGGATGTCTTTCTACTTTGATAGATTGAATATCTAAGCAGTATTGTTGTTTGCTAAGGTATTCGTTTTGGAGGTTGTAAAGTGCGTGCATGGTTAAAAAGTGTGCGCAGAATAAGTCTTTACTCTGCTGAAGGTTTAACTGGTCGAAGGGGGCTATTTTATCTGTTTTTAGCTTATTGAGAATTTCATGTTCGGTGCAGGGGTTCTTTTGATCGAGAAAAGCGACGATTGTTTGCGTTATTTTGTTGAGATCATTCATTTTAAAGCTTTCTTTTTCAAGTGTTTGTCTTAGATTATCGTCTTAGTCATAAATTCGCTATAATACCCATCATTTTTTTGCTGCATTTTGTGTTGTAGTTATTTTTATGGTGATGTTTTAGAGGTAGTTATGCAAGTTTTTGCCGGCGCTGAGAAGTTAGAGTTTAATAAATTACAAAAGAAGTTGCGTGGTGGTGCCGGACGGGCAATTGCAGACTTTAATATGATTGAAGACGGTGACCGAATCATGGTGTGCTTGTCAGGTGGAAAAGACAGCTTTACGATGCTGCATGTTTTGATGAGTTTACAAAAGAGTGCACCAATTCAATTTGATTTGATTGCGGTGAATCTTGATCAAAAACAACCTGGTTTTCCTGAGCATATTTTGCCGGAGTATTTAGAACAGTTGGGGATTGAGTATTACATTGTTGATCGTGATACCTATTCAATCGTGAAATCAAAAATACCTGAAGGTAAAACTACTTGTGGTTTGTGTTCTCGCTTAAGGCGTGGAACACTTTATGCTTTTGCAGAAGATATTAATGCGAATAAAATCGCTTTAGGTCATCATAAAGATGATATTGTGCAGACGATGTTCTTGAATATGTTTTATGGTTCAAGGCTTTCTGCTATGCCTCCAAAGCTGTTATCTGATGACAAGCGAAATGTTGTTATACGCCCCTTAGCTTATTGTCGCGAAGGCGATATCGAGAAGTTTTCTGATTTAATGGCTTATCCGATTATTCCTTGTAACTTATGTGGTTCACAAGAGAATCTTCAGCGGCAGAACATGAAGAAAATGCTTCACGAGTGGGAACTAGAGCACCCAACACGTATTGATTCAATCTTTAGCTCTTTACAAAATGTGGCACCATCACAGTTAGCTGATACGCAATTGTTCGATTTTGAAACCTTAGAAATTGACCGGAGTGGTGAACGAAAACCGTACGAGTTCGATTTAAATCAGACCGTTTCGTCATCCAGGCCCAAAAGTGAAGACGGGATGGTACAAATTTTAGAAATTTCGCCTCAGTAGTGTAATAAGCGTTGAGGTGAGGGGGTTGAACTCCAACAAGCTTTGGTATTTAGTAGTATAGCGAGCTAGGCTAGTGAAATATTCGTTGAATAGATAACTGCACGATTGGTAATGAGTAAATACCAAAGGTAATCATCATTAAACCGGCGCTAGAGCGAAACCAGCGTTGTTTAATAAACTTCCCAAGCCCTTGTGCAAAATAGCCTGTAGCGAGCATAGCAGGCAGTGTACCTACACCAAAAAATAACATGATGAGCATGGCGCCGCTGGCACTTGCTTCTAAACTTGCCCAAATCAACGCTGAGTAAACCAGTCCACAGGGTAGCCAGCCCCATACCATACCAATACAGATGGCATCACGAACTGAGTTTACAGGCATAAAGCGCTTGCCTAATGGTTGTATGAAGGGCCAAAGCTTACTGCCAAGTTTTTCCGTAAATGCAATGCCATTGAACCACTGAGCTAAATAAAGCCCCATTAATATCAACATACCACCGGCTAAATAACGCAGTAATGTGAATGTTGCCAACTGCTGGCTTAACCAGAAACCTGCTGCGCCTACAATTAGGCCGGCGATACAATAGCTGAAAATTCTGCCGATATTGTAAGCAAGTAATAAGGTTGGAAAAGTGGACGATGTCGATGTTTGTTTCGAATTTAAACCAAGCGCACTTGATAAGCCACCGCACATGCCGAGGCAGTGCGTTGATCCTAAAAAACCTAATAGAAAGGCTGATAATAATATGGCAGGGTCGTTAAACATCATTCTTAAGGTTTTGCTGAATTCTTAATCGGTTTTGTTTTAGGTTTATCGTTTCTGTCTGGAATCATATCGGCATCATCGTCAAACAGGATGCTATGTGCGGGGCCTTCTAAATCATCATACTGTCCATTTTTAATGGCCCAGCCAAAAATCCAGATAGCAAGCGCTACAAAGGCGATTGAGACAGGGATGAGGATAAAGAGTATTTCCATAAATATGTGTCTTGAATGTTTAGGATTTTAACCGTAGTGAATTAAATACAACGACTAACGAGCTCATTGACATGCCTAATGCGGCAAAGTAGGGTGGAACCAATCCCATTGCGGCTAAGGGTAGCATTAATAAGTTATACCCTATCGCCCATGCCATGTTCTGTTTAATAATTTTACGCGCCTTGTTTGCACTTTGAAAGGCCAGATTTAATACGCACATGTGACTATTGAGTAATACTGCGTCAGAATTTAATTTTGTAATGTCGCTCGCACCACCCATCGCAATTGATAATCGCGCACCAGATAGAACAGGTAAGTCATTAATGCCATCACCCACCATTGCAACTTCTTTGTTTTCTTTTTGTAGTTTACGTACATAATTTAGCTTTTGCTCTGGAGATTGTGCAGCTTTAATATGCTTAATACCGAGCTGGTGAGCAATGTGTTGTACTGAGTTTAGATGGTCGCCACTTAAAATATGTACTTGAATGCCCTGAGTTTGAAATGCTTTTACGCAACTTAGGCTTTCTTCTCGAAGCGTATCACTTAACTCAAATTGCGCTAAAAGTGTGCATTGCTTATTATCTGAAAGTTCACTTAAAAATATATGAGCGCCTAACGACTCCTCTATTTTATCTTTAGGGTCTTCATTGTTAAGTGCAAAAGCGATATTTCCCAGTCGATAAGTTTTATCTTGAAATGAGCCTTGTAAACCATATCCGAGTGTTGTTTCAACTTGGCTGGCCTTTTCTTTAAAATAGGGTTTAAAGGCGTTAGCGATTGGATGTCGAGAGTGATTTTCTAGTGCGGCCGCAATTGTTTGGGCTTTTTGCTGCGTCATTCCGTTGTATGTTGTTGTGCTACTTAACTTTAGTTTACCTTCGGTTAGCGTTCCTGTTTTATCAAAAATAATATCGGTCGTGCTGTTCATTGCTTCAATGGTATGACCTTTGGCCATTAATAAGCCTTTGCTGCGTAAAAATGTATTCACACTTGTTATGGCTGTAGGGGTCGCTAGTGACAGTGCGCAAGGGCAGGTTACAACGAGTATGGAAAGTACTGTGGAAAAAACAGCATTGGGATCGATAAAATACCAAAACAAACCGGCCACAGAGGCTGAAATTAAAACAAAGGCAACAAAGTAACTGGCCACGATATCTGCTAGTTGAACCGTTTGAGGCTTTTCGTGTTGAGCCTGATCGAGCATGCGAATGATAGCGGAAACTCGACTATGTTTTGGTGTGGCGGTTGTTGAGATCAATATCGTATTTTCGACGTTTGCCGTGCCGCCATTAATGACACTGCCAACTGTTTTACTGATAGGCAAAAACTCACCCGTTAGGGCCGACTCATCAAAGCGTGACTGACCTTCAACGACAATGCCGTCGGCGGGTGAAATTTGACCTTGATGAATAATTAATACATCGCCAATTTCAATTTTATGGGCAGGTTTGCTTACTTCTCCATCCGCTGTTTTAACGCGAGCCGTAGCAGGCAATAATTGGCTGAAGTCTGCATCACTATTTAAATGCTTATGCCGCGTTTGCATTTCAAAAAAACGCCCCAACAATAGGAAAAAAGTAAACATAGCGACAGAGTCAAAATAGACATCACTTTCCAGGTTGCTACTGCTAAAAAGAGTGATATAACTGCTTGCAGAGTAAGCCGCTAGAATGGCGATAGAGACGGGTAAATCCATCGTTAAGTGGCGTGTTCGAATATCCCTCAGGCCTGCTTTTATGAAAGGCCATGCAGAAAATAACACCACAGGCGTACACATGATTAGGCTGACCCAGCGAAATAAGGCAATATATTCTGGGTCTATGCTGTTGGCACTACCTAAATAAAGCGGCAATGAGAACATCATGTTTTGCATGGTAGCAATGCCTGCAATGGCGATGCGGAAGATTGACGTTCGTTTTTCTATCTTAGCTTGTTTATTTGCGAGATCGTCTTGGTAAGGGCGGGCTTTATAACCTAATTTACGAACTTTGAGTAGGACTGTACTAAGAGAGCAGTCGTCATCAATCCACGTTAATATTGCTCTATGGCTTGTGTGGTTGATCGTAAAGCGATGAATGCCTTCTATGTTATTAATTTCTCGCTCAAGGAGCCATATACAGGCTGCACAGGTAATGTTTGCAATGCTTAAATGTGTTTCTGATATGCCTTCTTTAATCGTGACAAAGTCTTCCTGTAAGGCTTTGTCATCATAAAGGTGTATTTCGTCTTGTTGGGATTGGTTTAAAGGGTCGGGCTTCTCGGAGGCTTGAGTACGATGTTGGTAAAAATTCTCAAGGCCGCCAGATACGATGGTTTCTGCTATGGCTAGGCAGCCATAGCAACAAAAGGCTTGTTGTTGATCTGATATCGTGAGAACGGCCTTGAAACCACGAGGGATTACTTCATCACAGTGATAACACGTATCTGGCATAGTGTGATTAAGAAGGTTTTAAGGTGTGTTGGTTCAGAGGAAGATATACTTCTTCACGAATGCGCCAACTCTCATCAAAGGCATATAGGTCTAAGTATCTTCGGCCTTTAACTGTACTAGGCAAGTCGCCAATAAATCCACTTTCTGTTGGTAATAGCCTGATCGTTATATCTTTGTCGCTAGCAGTAGGGTGTACTAGCTTTAAGGTTAAGAATGCTTGGGTCGGCATTTTTTCTGACTGAATATTTACAATAACAGTTTTATCTTGAATCGTAATGATTGGAGTAATGTTGAGCTGTACAGCTAATCGATCTTGTTCTATTGTTTGGTTGATGCCTATGCCATCTTTGTAGTAATTATCGCTAACAAGTGAGTCTTGTCCGACCACTGCGACAGTGACCATAATACTGCTTAAAATGACCGAAGCAATCGGTATGCTTAATAAAAACCAAAGCCAGGGTTGCTTATACCAAGGGTTGCTTGAAGGGTCATTTGTATCTGTCATTGTATTCATCCTAATGTTGCCTTTCATATCTACGTTTAATCAACAGAACCAAGAAAGCGGCTTTCGCTACTCGCTTCTAAATCTTCATCTAGAGCCTTCACTGTAAATTCGATTGTATAATGGGTTGTATCCATCTTGGATGGATCTACCTCGATGCTCGTAGGGAGAGTATACACTTCACCAGACTCTACGCTTATTTTTGTTTTCGTGGTGATATGTAGGCTTTCAATACCACTTACACTAACTTCGAAGTCATGAGTCTCATCAGACATATTCATTACTTTTAAGATATACGAGTTTTCAATATTTCCCATACCCGTTAATTGGTAGAGTGCGCCGCGATCTTTAATAACATCCAGCTCTAGCGGAACGCGTGTAAAAATTGAGTAAGCGAATGAGCCAATCATTAAAAAGAGTACGGCTGCATAAGCAATAGATTTGGAGCGGACAACATGACTTTGTTTGCCTTCTAGCTCTTGCTCGGTGGTGTAAGAGATTAGGCCTGGTGGGTAATCCATTTTCTCCATCACAGCGTCACAGGCATCAATACATAAAGCGCACCCGATGCATTCGTACTGTAACCCATCGCGGATATCGATGCCCGTAGGGCAAACTTGTACGCATAAATTACAGTCAATACAATCACCTAAACCTTGTTCTTTGTAGTCGGCTTCGCGCTTACGGCTGCCGCGGGGATCACCGCGTTTAGTGTCGTATGAAACGATAAGCGTGTCTTCATCAAACATAACGGATTGAAAACGAGCATAGGGGCACATATATAAGCAAATTTGCTCACGTAACCAACCAGCGTTGATGTAGGTGGCTAATGTAAAAAAACCAATCCAGAATATCGACCATTGATCGGTAATTGAGAGTGTCAAAATATCGGGTACTAATTCTCGAATAGGGTAGAAGTAACCGACAAAAGTAAGGCCTGTACCAAAGGCAACAACTAACCACAAAGCATGTTTAGTGCCTTTTTTTACTAGTTTTTGAATACTAAACTCAGCTTTATCTAGTTTGATTCGTTGGTTACGGCTGCCTTCTACTTTTTCTTCGATCCACATAAAAATGAAAGTCCAGGAAGTCTGAGGGCAGGTATAGCCACACCAAACACGTCCGAATAGAGTCGTGACAAAGAATAAGCCAAAGGCGGAAATAATTAATAAGAGGGATAGCAGTACAAATTCTTGTGGCCAAAAAGTAATACCGAAAATATGAAATTGTCGGGCTGGTAGGTCGAAATGAACGATTTGTTGGCCGTTAACCGAAACCCAGCAAATTGCAAAGTATGAAGCCATTAGTAGCCATAATGTTAGCTTCCGAATTCGCTGAAATAATCCTGAAACTTTTTTAGCATAAATTTTAGTGCTAGATGCAAATAAGTCTGTGGTAGTCGTTCGTTCGTTTTTCCCATAAACTTCAAGTTTTTGAGTGCCTGGATCAACTTCTATGACTGGAATTTTGTTAGGCATATGGACACCGCGTTCGAAAATCGTGATAAAGCTAAGATATTTGTTCTAAGGGCTTTGGCCTAAATTCTGAAAGGGAGTCGTTCGTTTGAATTAGGCGGATGAGGTAAAGCACTTAAAACAAAAGGGTGTTTTCTACTATCCGTAGAAAGAGCACCCTGATGGAGAATAGTTTTCTATTTGTGAGAAAGACTATAAACGTAAGCCGCCAAAAGATGAATTTTATCTTCATCTAGCTTATCTTTCTGAGCCGGCATTACACCGGCTCGACCAAAGGTAATGGTCTGGGTTATTTTAGATGCCGTACTACCATATAACCAAACATTATCTGTGAGGTTAGGTGCGCCGACAGATTGATTCCCTTTAGCGTCGTCGCCGTGACAAGCTGCACAAGCTGTCTGGAACATCTTGCCACCTTTCTCGACGGCAGTAGTGTCATCACTTCGGCCACTGAATGACAGTAAATAGTGAGTTAGGTTGCTGATGTCTGATTTAGACATCGCTGCATTTAAACCTTTAGCTGGCATTTGAGCTGCACGACCATGAGTGATGGTTTCTTTAATTGTGGCAGGGTCGCCACCGTAGATCCAATCACTATCAGTTAGGTTAGGAAAGCCTAACGCGCCTCGGCCCGTTGATCCGTGGCAAACAGAACAATTGTTAGCAAATAAACGCTGGCCAATTTTCATCGCAGCTTCATCTTTCGCAAGTTCTTCAACAGGCTTTGCTGCTAATTCTTTAAAAAGAGGGCCGTACTTCTCATTTGCTTCTTTAACTTCTTGTTCCCAGTGGCCTGTTGAAGACCAGCCTAAAACACCTTTAAAGTTACCCAATCCAGGATAAAGAATTAAGTAGATTAAGCTGAAAACAACGGTTGCCATAAACATATGGAACCACCATTTTGGTAGTGGGTTGTCATACTCTTCGATTCCATCGAAGGAGTGATCCATTTTATTTTCTGTTTCAACATCTGACGTTTGGCTATTACGTACTGCGTAAAGTAACCATACGCAGCCAAATATGACGCCAAGTGTAATAATGGCAACCCAAAAACTCCAAAAACTAGTCATGATTTTCTCTCTCTGTCTGACTCAATGTGCGTTTCGCGATATTGTCGTCCTGAAAAGGCAGGTTCGCCGCGTCGTCAAAATCTTTTTTCTTACTGCCACTAAACGCCCATAGGCAAATGCCCAGGAAAACGATCATGACAATAATGGTTGATATACCGCGTACCGTATTGATATCCATAATAATAGTGCTTACTTGTTTTTAAGAACGGTGCCCAACTGTTGCAAATATGCAACAAGAGCTTCGATTTCAGTTTTGCCTTTAACTGCATCTGCTGCACCTGCAATATCTGCATCCGTATAAGGTACGCCTACTTTTCGCAGTGCTGTCATTTTATCGCCCGTAATCTTATGGTCTACTTTAGCGGTAAATAACCATGGGTAAGCAGGCATTTTAGACTCAGGTACAACGTTTCGAGGGTTGTACAAATGCGCGCGCTGCCAATCATCACTATATCGGCCACCTACGCGTGCTATATCAGGTCCGGTTCGCTTAGAGCCCCATAAAAATGGGTGCTCATATACATGCTCGCCTGCAACAGAGTAATGGCCGTAACGCTCTGTTTCAGCTCGGAAAGGTCTAATCATCTGCGTGTGGCATACGTGACAACCTTCACGGATATAGATATCCCGACCTTCTAGCTGAATTGCTGTATGAGGCATAAGGCCTTCTACTGGCTCTTGCATATCTTTATGGAAGAATAATGGGACTGCTTCAACTAAAAAACCAAAGCTAATGGCGACAACGATCAATGGGATCATTAGGCCTAGATTTTTTTCAATAATGTCATGCTTCATTGATAACTGCTCCTAGGCTGCTTCAGTAACGGTGTCGAGTGCGACAGCGTCTTTTTGTTTAACGGTTAACCAAACGTTAACAGCCATTACTAACATGCCTGAAAGGAAGATGGCGCCGCCAATCATCCTCACCAGGTAACCCATATGGCTTGCTTCAAGTGACTCTACGAAGCTATAAGTGAGGGTACCATCTTCATTTACGGCTCTCCACATCAAGCCTTGCATAATGCCATTTACCCACATTGCTGCGATATAAAGAACAGTGCCTGCAGTTGCCAGCCAGAAATGCAGGTTGATCATTGAAGTACTGTACATTTCTTTCAGGTCATATAGTTTAGGAATCAGGTGATAGATTGCACCAATTGAAACCATTGCAACCCAACCTAATGCACCAGAATGAACGTGTCCAATTGTCCAGTCAGTATTGTGTGAAAGCGCGTTGACAGTTTTAATTGCCATCATAGGGCCTTCGAATGTTGACATTCCATAGAATGATAGTGAAACAACTAAAAAGCGAAGTATCGGGTCAGTACGTAATTGATGCCAAGCACCTGATAACGTCATCATACCGTTGATCATGCCACCCCAAGAAGGGGCAAGAAGGATGAGGGACATAACCATACCAACACTCTGCGCCCAATCTGGTAAGGAACTGTAATGTAAGTGGTGAGAACCAGCCCACACATATAAAGTAATTAAAGCCCAGAAGTGAATGATAGATAAGCGATAAGAGTAAATAGGTCGATTTGTCTGCTTAGGAACAAAATAATACATAATGCCTAAGAAACCTGCGGTTAAGAAGAAACCAACAGCATTGTGGCCGTACCACCATTGAATCATGGCATCAACGGTTCCGGCATAAATTGAATATGATTTCCAAGCGGTCACTGGTATAACAAGGCTGTTACCAACATGAAGTATTGCTACCGTGATAATGAAAGCACCGAAAAACCAGTTAGCCACATAGATGTGTGAGGTTTTTCGTTTCATGATGGTGCCAAAGAAAAGTACTGCATAGGCAACCCACACAATCGTGAGTAGGATATCAATAGGCCATTCCATTTCAGCATATTCCTTTGTGCTAGTGAAGCCCATTGGAAGTGTGATAATTGCGCCTACAATCACTAACTGCCAGCCCCAAAACATAAAGGAGGCTAGACCGTCGGATAACAAACGAGCCTGACAAGTACGTTGCACAACATAAAGCGATGTTGAAAAAAGGGCACTGCCACCAAAAGCAAAGATAACTATATTCGTATGCAGAGGCCGGATACGGCCAAAACTTAACCATGCTGTATCGAAATTTAGTGCAGGCCATACCAGCTGGGCTGCGATAAGTACGCCAACGGCCATGCCGACGATACCCCATACCACAGTCATAATGGCAAACTGCCTTACAACTTTGTAGTTATAAGTTATTTGATTTATCTCTTTGCTCATTGTTGATAATCCATTCGTTAGTACTGAAATAAAATACAATTTATGTAAACACACTCTAGTGTAGCTGAATAAAGTGATTTAGCAGGCTTGATTGGTTAATAAATAGCCAATTTGAGTCATTTATAAGCTAAATTAGTTCATAGCTACATTTAATCGGGCAGGGTACTGATTGAGAGCTTGAAAATCAATTAAACAGCGAGAAAATATCTATCTAGTTTGAGTCTTTTGATTTAGGTCAAGCCTACTAATGTTATATAAAACTAAAAATGACGTTATTAAAATGGAGAAACAAAGAGTTAGAATCATAGCGAGTACTATCATCTACTGACGCAGGTCTAGGGAGGAGTTGGGAGTAAAAGGTATGAAAAATATGAGTTTTTTATCACAAGAAAAAACTCATTGGTTGGCAGCTATTAATAAGGAAGCTCTAATACTGTGACCTTTTCTGGTGATTCGAGCATTAAATTCAATTGTTCCATCATTCTTTTACGCTCTGGGGAACTTAGCCATTTTTGCCAATCTTGAAGGCTGCGCCAGTTGCACAGTACAACGCGGTGGCGCTCATTCAGAACATCCTTTAAAGACTCCCCAGAAATAAATCCAGGTGCTTGAATTGCTGCACTAAGTGTTTCTTTTGCAGTGACTTCATAGTTTGCTTCTAAAGATTCTGCAATGAATCTGTCGATAATGACGCGTATCATGTGTAGCCTATTAAGTAGTTGTTAAAATGAGTTGTATTATTTAAATTACAGACTGTCTATTTAGTATAGTTTAAAGTGAGAATCATGGAATACAAATATAAACTCGATACTTTAGGTCTTTATTGTCCAGAGCCTATTATGATGCTGCATTCTAAGATCTCTGAAATGGAGACAGGTGAACAGATTCAAGTTATAGCGTCGGACCCAGCGACACAGCGAGATATTCCAAAATTTTGCCAGTTTCTTGGCCATGAGCTGGTGTCTCAAAAAGAAACGGATCAAAAGTTTTTCTATGTCATTAAAAAATTCTGAAATAAAAGATGATAGACCTTATGCGGGCACTAAGTTGCAAATTTTAGTGATTGTTCTATCTTTTATAAGCAGATCTTAAAAATAGTAAATATAAAAACAAGGGCTATAGTTTTTCGTTTACTCCCATTTTTTATAAAAAGGAGTAAGGAATATGCATTCAAGGGATGTAGCTAGTCAAATTGAGGGTTTGTTTGAAGTCGCATGTTTAGGCTTGTTTGAAAGCTTGAATTGTAACGCTGCGCGTGTTGAACTGAGTGTGTACGAGTCAGAAAGTAATTTTTATGATGCGCCGATTGCATGTATTGATGCAGGCTCTGATGAAGTTGAATTGATTGTAGGGCTACAATTACCAATGTCTGTGCTGGCATTAACTTACCCTGTGCAAGGAGATATCACAGGGGTAGACGAAGAGCGCTTAGAAGACTGGATTTCCGAACTATCAAATCAATTGATAGGGCGTCTGAAAACGAAACTTATCGCACACAAATGTCAGGTTTCTTTAGGGTTACCCATAACTTATTTTGGAACTAATATTAGTGACTTAATAGAAAGTGAAAATGAAACCAAATCGATGTTCTTTGATTTAGATGGTGAAAACTGTGCCTGCCATATTTCAATTGAAACGTTTGGTAGTGAGTTGTTATTTTCTGTTGAAATAGATGATGATGTTGATGTGCTTGCTGAGGGTGAAATAGAGCTTTTCTAATCATTTTTCCTAATACTCTTTCTTATATTGGCCGCTATTTGGTCAGTATTCTATATCGCAGAAACACATTTATTGTTCTACACTATTGTTTAATAATGATGTGCAAGTACTACCGTGAAAGGTGATCTGCGTGTGCAAATAAAAAATTTTGTTGTAATAAAGGAATTGAGGTCAATTTATGGCTAACTCAGCAGTTGTTCAGTGTGTTCAGGATTTGTTTGAAGAGTCCTGTACTGGTTTGCTGACTAGCCTTAGTAATATGGCGGTCAAAATAGAAGGTGCGAGAGGGGATTTGATCGATGTCCCTATTGCATGTATTGATGCCGGTTCGAGTGATATAGAGCTCACACTTTGCTTGCAGTTTCCTGTCTCTGTTTTAGCATTAACATACCCAGTGCAAGAAGATATAACGGGTGTTGATGAAGAACGCTTGGAAGACTGGATTTCTGAACTATCCAATCAGTTAGTCGGGCGTGTTAAAAATAGGCTGCTAGCGCATAATTGTCGGGTTGATCTGGGGTTGCCAACGAGCTACTTTGGTTCAGATGTTAGTCACTTGTTATCTAAAAATGGTGAGATAACGAGTGTCTATTTTGATGTAGATGGTGAAACTTGCGCTTTTCATATATCTATCGAAGTTTTTGAAGATGACATGCTATTTACACTTGAAGAGCCGGATGACACCGACTCATTAGATGATGGAGAGTTGGAGCTATTTTAGTGTAGTAATAGAAAAATCACCGTCGTCATTATTATCAATAAACGACGTCTATTTCAAAACATTTGCTAAGCGATTTTCAAACCCGTCTTTGCTGATCTCACCAACAATTCTAAGGTCTGTTCTCTCTTTACCCGCGTTATTAAATAATAATATTGATGGGGGGCCAAATAGACCGTAGTGATTGAGTAAAGCTTGGCTTTGGTCTGAGTTTTCAGTGACATCGGCTTTAATCAAGTAAAACTGACTGAGTTTACTGCTTATTTCGGGAAGGGTGAAAACTTGATTTTCCATTACCTTGCAGCTGATGCACCAATCAGCATAAAAATCGACCACCATAGGGAGTCTTTTTTCTTGTGCAATACGTATGTGCCGATTTAAACCCTCCAAGTCATGAATGACTTCAAATTCGACCTTGTTTGATTGCATGGTTATTTGCTGGTTAGTGTTCATTTTTGCGTTACTAATCATTTCTAAGGGCTTTAAAGGATCGCTTGCACCCGTAAAAGCACCGATCGTAAGCATGGCAGCATAGAGTGCAAAGAGTATTCCTAAACCTTTTGAAATTCGCTGCCAACCGGTTATTGCCGCATCAAAAGCCCCCATTTGAGTAGCCGTTAAACCGATCAATATGGCCCAAAGGCCTAATGTAACATCAGCGGGAATTACACGACTAATTAGCCAAATGGCCACAGCAATCAACATGACACCAAAAACTGCTTTTACGTTGTCCATCCAAACCCCTGCTTTAGGCAGAAACTTCCCTCCTCCCACTGAAATTAAAATTAGGGGTACGCCCATGCCTAACCCTAGTGCGAATAAAGATGCACCGCCAATGACTGCATCAGCGGTGCTACTTATATAAAGAAGAGCGCCTGCTAGGGGAGCCGAAACACAGGGTGAAACAATCAGCGCTGATAAAGCGCCAATAAAGAAAACGCTAATAATGTGTCCGCCATGCAACGTTTGGCTTTTTGTATTTAATCGGTCTCGAATAAATGCAGGTAGCTGTAGTTCATATAAACCAAACATTGCTAGGGCGAGTAAAATGAAAATGGTTGCAAAAGCTGAAAGTAAGTACGGGTCTTGTAATGCCGCTTGGATATTTGCGCTAGCGCCTAGCATTCCGGTAATCACACCAGCACTTGCATAAGTAATTGCCATACCTAAAACATAGGTAAAAGATAGAGCTAGTGATTTGGCTGTAGTGGGGGATTTTTGGCCTGCAATGATACTTGTGATAATAGGGATCATCGGAAAGACGCATGGAGTGAATGTTAGACCAAGCCCTAATAAAAAGAAGATGCCGATAATTATGGGTAAGCTACCGTTCTGTAAAAAGTTGAAGATACTGTCGGCGTCTTCAAAATCATGCGTGCTAGTGCTTGTATCGAGAGTACTTTGAGTTGTCTGTATTGTCATTGCTTTGGATGCAGTTTCTGCCAGAACAATGCTGCTTTTAGGGGTATATAGAACATATTGGTGTTTTGGAGGATAACAAAGCCCTGCATCAGCACAGCCTTGGTAGCTCACTTTTATTTCTGCATCTGAGTCGCCATCTGGGAGTTGAATTGGCAGCAGTATTTCTAATTGGTGTTTATATATGTGTACTTTGCCAAAGTACGGATCTTCTTTTTCTTTTCCTTTGTGTAAAAATTCAGATTCGCCGATAATAACACCGGACTTTTGAGGTTTGAATTTGAAACGTTCTTGATATAAGTAATAACCGTCAGCAATTTCCCAGTTTAGCTTTAATCCTTTATCTGTCATTTCAGAGTTAAATATGAAGGCTTCATCTACTTTAAGAAATTCTGGCGTCGAAAAAGCATTGGTTGTAGTTGTATTGATACCCTCTATGGCATGAGCATTGAAACAGACAAATAATAAGAATGAGAGCAATAAGGGTAAAGTACGGTGATGCATGTAGGCCTTCTTTAATAGAAAAAGTGATTAGTGCTTAGAGCTAAATTTAACCTGAAAGTTCCCAAATGAATGTGAAACGCTTCAGAAACAAGCATCATATTTGTAGCGATTGGTATCATTATGCTGCTTTCAAACTTAAGGTTTACTTAAAATGTGTTAATTTCGTTACAATGCACCATTATAAAAGTGTTATTAGATCGATAAAATTTAATTAATGAGTAGAGGCGAACGTTTATTTATACGTCTAAATACGAGGTTAGTATACTTGAGGCCATTTTTAATGACCTTTTTAATGAAACTGAACAAACCGAATTAAAAAGTGGTGGCGATGAACCAATTTACTTACCTCCGTCTGATAAGAACGAATTGGCTCAAATAATATCTACGCGAGACTATTTTTCGAGCATATTGCATGAGGTAAGTCATTGGTGTATTGCAGGGCCGCAAAGAAGAAAATTAGTTGACTTTGGTTATTGGTATGAACCTGATGGGCGAAGTGAAATCAAGCAAAAAGAGTTTGAGCTAGTAGAAGTTAAACCTCAGGCATTGGAGTGGTTATTTACAGAGGCTTGCGGCATTAAATTTCGTCTCAGTGTTGATAATCTAGAGCAAGCTATAAATGAGCAAGAATTTAAAGGTGCGAGTGAGTGGTTTAAGCAGGCTGTTCTTGATCAAGTTATTCATTATTTAAAAATTGGAAATATGCCGGAAAGAGCGCTGATTTTTATTGAGGCATTATTAGCTTATTTTCGTCCAGGTGTGGGGAAACTTGAAAAAGCAGCTTTTTCGATGACAGATTTGGATTAAAGGCCTAAAAATCAAAGTAAGTTACTTGAAAGCAGCAAGAAAGCTTGCATGGCTGAGTGATGACGCATAAGCTCTGATTACTATTTTTTTAGGATTTGAAGGAATGCGCAATTTTTGTGGTTTACAGCTTAGTCAGGTAATAGCAATATGATGTTAAAAGGTTTTTTTGGAAAGAAAAGTCGTGACCAAAAAACGCAGCAAAGTACTGCTGAAAATAAGCTGACGCAAGCCAGTACTTCCAAGGTGGCTAAACCAAAAGGTGAAGTAAACACAAAGCAAAAACCTATTGCAAAACCAAAGCCATGGTCACTTGAGGATTATAAGGTTGCCCCTGAAGAAGGAAAAACCCGCTTTCATGATTTAGGGCTTGATACAGCATTGGTTCATGGTATAGCCGATCTGAACTATCAATATTGTAGTGAGATTCAGGCAGAATCATTACCTCATACCTTGAAAGGGCATGATGTAATTGGTAAAGCAGCAACTGGTACTGGGAAAACAGCCGCTTTTTTGATTACGATTCTTAATGACTTAATTAATCGTCCTATTCCAAAAAGTGAACGTTTCACTAGTGAACCTAGGGCATTAATTATTGCGCCAACACGTGAACTGGCGCTTCAGATTGAAAAAGATGCAGTAGACTTAACGAAACATGTCGGTTTATCTGTCTACTCGGTACTCGGCGGCATTGATTACCAGAAACAAAAAACGCATGTTCGTAATGAAGTCATTGACTTGCTTGTTGCGACCCCAGGAAGACTCATTGATTTTTTGAATAGTGGTGATTTATATCTAGATCAACTCGACTTTCTTGTCATTGATGAAGCTGATCGCATGTTGGATATGGGTTTTATTCCTGACGTGAAACGGATAATTAGTCGTTGTCCTAAGGTTGAGCAACGTCAAACGTTATTATTTAGTGCAACTTTTAGTGAAGATGTTTTGAATCTGGCTAAACGTTGGACGACAAACCCTATTTTTGTTGAAATTGAAGCAAAGCAGCTAACAACCGATACAGTCGAACAAAAAGTATTTATGGTTCCTACGGATGAAAAGCTTAAGATTATCTGTAATTACATTGAAAAAAATGATGTAACCAAAGCCATTATCTTTGGTAATCGACGCGATGAAACTCGTCGGCTTGAAAGTGCTCTCAAAGGTAAAGGTGTTAAAGCGGCATTGTTATCCGGCGAAGTACCTCAGCATAAACGAATTAAGACGCTCGAACAGTTTAAAAATGGTCAAATTCAAATCTTGGTAGCGACGGATGTGGCTGGAAGAGGCATACATGTCGACGGTGTCAGTCATGTTTTTAATTATAATTTGCCTGAAGTTGCTGAAGACTACGTTCACCGAATTGGACGTACTGGGCGAGCAGGTAATAAAGGCACTTCAATCTCTTTTGCCTGTGAAGATGATGCCTTTTTACTACCAGAAATAGAGAAATATATTGGTATGAAACTACCCTGCGAATACCCGGACTATTTGCTAGAGTAAACCAAAATATAAACAACGAGCATAATTTATGCAATAAGCTCATTGTTTATTTAATAATGAATCGAGAATAAAAAATGAAAATTGTTGCTGACGAGAATATCCCATTACTTTCTTGTTTTTTTGATAAAATTGGTCAAATTAAGCAACTTGCTGGCCGAGAAATTACAGCAGATGATCTTACCGATGCCGATATTCTAATTGTGCGTTCCGTGACTCAGGTAAATCAAGCTCTCCTTGAAAATAGCGCTGTTAAATTTGTAGGTAGTTGTACTATCGGTATGGATCATATCGATACCGACTACTTGAATAAGCAGGGGGTCCGTTACGAAAACGCCCCAGGTTGTAATGCAAATTCGGTGGTTGAATATATTCTTAGTTGTTTATCTATTCTGACAGAAACTCACCGACTAGATTGGGGTGAAATGAGTGTCGGGATTGTGGGGTACGGTAATGTCGGCAGTCTACTTGCCAAGCGTTTGGAAAAGTTGGGTATTACCTATAAAGCCTATGACCCCTTACTAGATGATACGACTCAACAACAAGCCTCTTTGACTTCTTTTGAAGAAGTACTTACCTGCGATATCGTTTCTTTACATGTTCCGTTAACGACTGATGGTGACTATCCCACTTACCACATGATCAATGAAAATGTGCTTAGTCAAATGCGCTATGATCAAGTACTTATTAATACTTGTCGTGGTGCAGTGATTAATAATGAACAATTAAGCACACATTTAAAGAATGATGATCGTTTTACGGCAATTTTAGATGTTTGGGAAAATGAACCATTTATCGATACGGCTTTAGCAAAGCAAGTTCTAATTGCGACACCTCATATTGCTGGTTATAGTTTTGATGGTAAAGTTGCGGGTACAGAAATGATTTATCGTGCACTTTGCCAGTTTTTAGGATTGCCGCTTCGTCTTAGCTCAGGGCAGTTTTTAGAAGAACCCGCATTATCCAAAATGGCCTTTACTTCTACAGCAGATATTGGCTGGTGTCTTCATACGGCAATACGTGCTTGTTTTGATGTACGTCATGACCATAGCTTGCTGCAGTCAACGTTATCTTTATCTGAACCTGAACGGGGTGCCGCATTTGATGCCTTTAGAAAATCTTATCGGTGTCGACGAGAATTCTCAGGTGTTAAAATTCAGCTCAAACAGGTTGATTCAGAGCTACATAGTAAATTTAAAGCGCTTGGCTTTAATGTTAAAACGTAAGAGCGACAATTGTGGTAGAAAACTCCTCATTACCTGAACAAGTTGAAGTAACTGAATCTTTTTCAGACCTAAGCTTAACGATTGGCGCAAGTTTAACCATTGAGACAATCTCTCCTGTGAGGAAGTACCAAGTTCAACTATTGGGTTATGCTGAAAATCGAAGCTTGTTTATTTCTAGTCCTTTAAGGGATGGCAATGAAGTGTTGCTCGATAAAAACTGTGTCGTAGCGGTACGCTTACTAGTAGGAAAGAATGTTTGCGCCTTTGAAACCAAAGTACTTTATCGATCACTTCAGCCCTATACTTATTACCACTTAGCTTACCCTGATGATATTACGGTTTTACAGGTCAGAAATTCTGAACGTGTTGATACTTTAATTAAGGCGGATGTCGACAGTGACTTTGATATTGTTGGCGATTGGCCCAGAGAAGCAAAGATTAATAATCTAAGTAAAACGGGGGGGCGTATGATTTCCTCTACGCGTCTTGGAGAAAAAGGGCAGGAAATACTCTTGCAATTTGAAGTGACTGTGAGTGGTATTAATAAACGGGTTTGTTTGCCGAGTATCATTCGGAATGTTGAAAAAAACGATGCAGATGAAGGCGAAGCATACACGGTCGGAGTGCAATTTCTTGAGTTGACTGATGAAGAAATACTCACTTTGTCGACGTATATTTATGAACAAGAAAAGTAAAACTTAATTAAAACGATAAGAACTTGCTTATCCCAAGCTACTGTTAAGGAAACCTAGCCTTAAGTTAGCGTCACTCATATCTAACACAAAATATATCTGATACTCATATGACGGATAAAAATATATCTGACACCAACAAAGTCAATTCAGTTTTCAAACTCGGTCTAATTATCAACCCTCTTGCTGGCTTAGGTGGACCGGCTGGCTTAAAAGGGAGTGATCATCATGATACGGCAGCGCTAGCGACGGAAAGAGGTGTTCGTTCTGTGGTAAATGATCGTGTTGTGGCGATGCTATCTATCTTAAAAGATCGCTTGGTTGAGTTGAATCAGAGCTTGGAAATTATTACAGCAAGCGGCTCAATGGGAGCGCTTGCATGTGAGCCATTTAATTCAACTTTTAAAGTGACGTCCGTTTACACTACACCAGATAAGACCCATTCGAGTGATACATTGGACGCTGCTAAATTAATCAAGGCGCAACAAGTTGATTTGCTTGTTTTTGCAGGTGGCGATGGTACCGCTCGTGATGTATATCAGGCGATAGGTGCAGATCAAGCTGTGTTAGGTTTACCTGCTGGGGTTAAAATGCATTCAGGTGTTTTTGCTGTTACACCCAAAGCTGTTGCGTCGGTCATTGAGAGTTTAATGTCGCATCGCTTGGTCTCGGCTCGCGTAGCAGAAGTACGCGACATTGATGAAGCAGCATTTGCACAGGGACGGGTGAGTACTCAGTATTTTGGAGAGATGTTGGTCCCTGATGATCAGCTTCTGGTTCAATGCGTTAAATGCTCTGGCATGATCGAAGACGAATTAATGTTAGATGAACTTTGTGCATTCGTTATGGAAGAATTAGACGAGGATACTTTATATATTTTAGGTTCTGGTGGCACGCTTAAAGCATTGAAGTCAGCAATGGGGGTCGAAGTACCCACTTTGTTGGGGGTGGATGTCTGGTATAAAGGTGAAGTATTGGCCCAAGATGTTCACGAAGCGCAATTATATGAAATGGTGCAGCAGCATACTAAAGTAAGAATTATGCTTTCGATCATTGGTGGGCAGGGGATTGTACTTGGTCGGGGGAACCAGCAAATTAGTCCAAGAATTATCGAGCATGTTGGTCTAGAAAATCTTGAGTTTTTAGCGACCCAAAGCAAAATTTTAGCCCTGAATGGAAAGCCTCTACGTATTGATAGCGGTTCTGACAGATTGGATAGGAAGTTATCAGGCTTCCATAAAATTACCTGTGCGTATGATGACGCCCTGTTGTACGAAATTCGATATCTAGAGTGAAAATCTGCATTTTGCCTAGAGTAGTGTGATGGCAACCCCTCAGTAAAAGGCTTGTAGTCCATGACGTTAACGATTTTTTTGATGTCGCCATACTATTATTTATATCATTTAAAAAACGATTGACTTTTTTTAACTCGCCACCCATTATCAGAGCCTATGAATCTATTTACTTCTTTTAAACGCGTTATGCGCCCCGCGAAAGCGGCATTCGTCCTCTGGCACCGCTGTGTTGCGAGTGCGATAAGCGCTGTGAGTTTGATAGAAGTAAAACGATAACCTCCCTTCTTTCAGCCACAGCAGATTCTTGCGGTGGCTTTGCTCTTTTGTTTCAGAATATCTCAAAATACAAACTCACTGCATGATCTTTTGTCTAGAAGGTCTTTTTATATTTAAATGCAGGAGTAAGTACGATGTCAGTGCCAGTGGCTTATGCCACCATCATCATAGTTTGGTCAACCACACCTTTAGGGATTGCCTGGAGTAATATAACCATGAGCCCTGTGGCAGCGGTCACAATACGTATGGGTATTGCAGCAGTCATTGGTTACGCTTTATTAAAAGCATTTCGTATTCCTGTTTCATGGTCGGCTAAGGCGCTACGGACATATGCTTATTCTTTAATGGGAATTTTTATTGCCATGCTATGTACTTACAGCGCAGCGCAATATATTCCTTCAGGCTTGATTTCAGTTATGTATGCTTTGTCACCGGTATTGTCTAATTTATTTGCTTATCTGATTTTAGGAAAAGGAGACTTTTCGGCGGCAAGGTGGGTTTCGTTCGTTATTTCATTTATTGGACTTGCAGTGATTTGTTTGGATGATTGGGTGCTTCATCAAGATGGGTGGGTTGGTGTCGTGTTGTTGCTAATTGCCGTATCATTTTATAGTTTGAGCGGTGTATTGGTTCAACGTGAAGCTTATCATGCTCACCCGTTAAGCTTGACCGTGGGTACGGTTATATTATCAGTACCTTTGTTCATCACAAGCTGGTGGTTTATGGATGGTGAATTACCTGTAATAGATTGGGGGAGCGAATCACCTTGGGCGGTTCTGTATTTAGCCGTATTTGGCTCTTTGCTAGGTTTTGCATCATACTTTTACATCGTCAGGCAGTTAGGAGCCACCGCGGTGGCGATGGTGACATTAGTTACGCCTGTACTTGCTCTAATATTGGGGAGCGTTTTGAATGATGAATCGATTACTTTTCAAATTGTTTTTGGTACTGCCTGCGTATTATTTGGCTTAGTACTTTACTACCGAAATGATCAGATGCTTCGTACCCCTAGAATACTTCAAAAGTCCGGATAAACTTTTTTGGTATATATTGTGTTTGGTAGTATTGATAAATCCAGTTTGAACTTATCAATACTACTTTACACGCGGTACGTTTAACTTATTTATTTAAAGGTGAAGGCAACATCGACACTTGCTTTGAACTCAAGATCCTTTTGCTGGTAGGTCGGTTCGTGTAAAGAGTCTGAAGCCTTTGCAGATTCCATCATCATTGTCCTATTAACACCTCTATTTTGTGTGGTTCGATGCTTCACAGTATGAATAGACCCTAGTTTTACGTCGTAACCCTCTGCAATAAGTTGCGCGACGGCGCGAGAATTTTGAATCGCGTTTAATAAGGCTTCGGTTTGATAAAGTTCTGAATCGCTTAATCCAAATTGCATTTGTGTAAGTTTAGATAGTTTGCTTTCCGTAATAACTTTGATTAGGTCTTCAAGTTGCTCTAGTCTTTTAAGTGTAAAGCTTATTTTTCGGTTTACCTGATAACCTAAAAATTGACGTTGGTTATTTCGATAATCATATTGTGGGTAAATGTTTGTCTGACTGCTGTCGAGTGATGAGGTATCTAGTTCAAATTTCTTTAACTTGTTTAAAAGGGTCTTAACATGTTGGTCTACTTCTTTTCTTGCAGGCTCAACCTCTAATTGTGTTACAGAAAAATCTAACGCTAGCTCAACTTGGTCAGGTTGTGCGCTAGATTTTCCTTCAGCGTTAACATGAATAAGTGCTTGCTCAATCTCAGCATGTGTTAGCGTAGTAAACGTTAGCATAAGAATACTGAGGAATTTAATGACGGTCTGAAAAGTGTAAATAGGCATCGGTAGCTCCTAAAAATTGTATGGTGCATAAACCATATCTAGAAAATAAACAAATCAACCTTATCAGTAGAGATGAGCATGGAAAAGTTAATTTTGGGTATACTTGACTGTGATGACTTATCGCCCGAGTTACGGGGTGATTATCACTGTTATACCTGTATGTTCGAAACCTTGTTTGCACCTTTATTTCAGTCTGATGCTCCATTTAAGAACTGCTCAATAGAATATCGTCGTTATGATGTGCAAAAAGGTAAATTACCGACAGATCTTATTGAGTGTGATGCTTATCTGATCACAGGCAGTAAAACAGGGGTTTACGATGATAAACCCTGGATAGCAACCTTAAAATCATTTATTCAAAAAGCTTATGGCCAAGGTGTTAAGTTGGTAGGTTTGTGTTTTGGGCATCAGATACTCGCAGACTCGCTCGGGGGCAAAGCTGAAAAATCTGATAAAGGTTGGGGAGTCGGTGCGATGATTAGTCAAGGTGTCAAACAAGCTAAATGGATGCCTGAAAAATTAGACTCGATATGTTTACTGTATAGCCACCAAGATCAAGTGACCTGTCTGCCACCTAAAGCAAAGGTGCTGTTTTCCAGTGAATTTTGTGAATTCTCTGCTTTTTATATTCCAGAATGTGTATTAGCGTTTCAAGGTCACCCTGAATTCACGATTGATTACTGCCATCGTTTGATGTTTATACGGCAGGAGCGTTATGCTGAAGGTCAGTATGAGCATGCCGTCAAATCACTGGAGCAGCCGCTACATAGTGATATGTTAGGGTACTGGATTATTAATTTTTTACATGGTGGTAAGCACCTATGAAACTTTCGAGCTTTGGTGAAAAATTCACCTCTCAAGCAGGTATCACATCTTTAATGGATGATTTAGGGAATGCGCTTTCCTCTGGGTCGGATTCGTCTAGCGCTGAAATAATTATGATGGGCGGAGGGAATCCTGCGCATATTCCAGAAATTCAGGCTATTTTTAAAGAACGATTAAGTAATATCCTCAACTCAAAACAAGATTTTCAGCGATTAATCGGTATTTACGATCCGCCTCAAGGTAATATTGATTTTGTAAACGCCATTTCTAAGCTATTAAACGATCAATATGACTGGGGCTTAGGACCGGAAAATATTGCGTTAACCAATGGTAGTCAAGCGGCATTTTTCATGTTGTTTAATATGTTCGCAGGTGAATTTGAAGGCGGCAGCAAAAAACAGATTCAGCTACCGCTGGCACCCGAATATATTGGTTATGCTGATGCTGGTTTAAATAATGATTTCTTTAAAGCTAATCGACCTTCAATTGAACATATCGACTCGAATACATTTAAATATCATATTGATTTTGACAAAATAACATCCTCACCATCAGCATTCTCAACAACGGGCGCTATTTGTGTTTCTCGTCCGACGAACCCAACCGGTAATGTGTTGACCGATGAGGAAATCAGCCGTTTAGATGGCTTAGCAAAACAGCATGATGTACCGTTTATTATCGACGGCGCATACGGAACGCCTTTTCCAAACCTGATCTTTACGCAAGCAAGGCCTGTGTGGAATGACAATACGATCCTTTGTTTAAGCTTATCCAAGTTTGGTTTGCCGGCAGCTAGAACAGGTATTGTTGTGGCTGAAGAGAAAGTAATCAAAGCACTCTCTGGAGTGAATGCCATTATGAACCTTGCGACAGGTAGTTTTGGTAGTATGTTGGCGTATGATTTAGTTAAATCAAAAGAAATTATTCGTTTAAGCAATGACGTGGTACGACCCTATTATCTCGAAAAAGCTCAGAGAGCGGAGGCTCTGTTAAGAGAAAAATTAGAAGGTTTACCCTTTGCCTTACATAAAGTAGAAGGTGCTATGTTCTTATGGCTTTGGTTAAAAGATTGCCCAGTGAGTAACCAAACTCTTTATGAACGTTTAAAAGAGAAAGGTGTATTAATTGTTTCGGGACATCATTTTTTTCCAGGCCTAGATTCACCAGAAGATATGAACTGGAACCATCGAAATGAGTGCTTACGTATTACCTATTCACAAGACGAAATATTGGTTCAAAAAGGGTTAACCATTATCGCAAAAGAAATACATCAAGCGTATCAAGCGTAAGTACACTTTTTGTGTGTTTATAAATGCGCTCGCTTGTATTGTAGGGGAGACTTTCCATGCCAACTAGAAAATGCGCGCGAAAAAGTGCTTTGTTCGCTGTAACCTAATAATAAAGCAACCTCTGCAAGCGTAAGCTTACGATCGCTTAAGTATTTGAGGGCCATTGATTTGCGAATATCCTTTAGTACTTCTCTATAAACTCTTTTTTTATCTTTAAGTCGACGATGCAGAGTACGCACTGAAATATTAAGCTGATTTGCCACCACGGCAGCATCGGCGTGTCCTTCATGTAAGCAGCGAATGACCGTATCACGTAACTCAACAATAAACATGTCGTCTTCAGGTAAATGACTAAGTAACTCTTCTGCTTGTTTACCTAACAGACTATGTAAATTTGGATCTTCATATTGAATTGGAGAACTTAAGTCACTGACTTGAAATGAAATAGATAACTTCCGCTGTTTTGGTAATACTGGACAGCCGAAGAATGACTCATAAATCGTTAGATTTTTTTCAATGATCGGCTGGGTGAATGTTACTTGTACAAGATTCAAAGCATGAGGTTGGATGATTTCTCGTGTGATATTAGTCATGGATGAGAGTAATAATTCATCTGATAGTTGACTGGAATAACCAAAGTCAGGGTCCCATTCCACACTGAAAGTTTCGCTATTAATATGCTTGATCTCAGCTTGGCTTCCGGCATAAATAAGGCGTTGAAACCGTTTAAAGCAGTGTAAGGCTTCGCCCAAATTACGGCTGGTGCGAAATAAATACCCAAGTACACCACAATGCTCCACTTTAATATAACGACCTATCTGTAAGCCAAGCGCAGGTGTTCTGAGCTCCGCTTCTAATTCATCGAGTAAGTCCCACCATTGCTGAAAAGACATTTGTTGTTTTAAGCTCAGGTCATCTAGCTTTTTTGAATAGAAAGGTAAGTCAATATTTGCGACGTTTAAGTAATTTTGTAGAAAACCAATGACATCTCGGGTGATAAAAAAATCATTTAGCATGGCTTTCTCATACTCTATTTTTGTGTAAATGAATGATTGTGTGGCGCAGATTGTCAAAAAGTAGGCCGCATACGCCAATAATAGACCTCTAAACTTGATTAAACTAGTGTCTATTGAATAAATGAAATTCATTACAGGTAATAATATTATGTCGGATGTATTACATGCTTTGGGGTTTATAGTGACCTTTGGTATTGTTTTTGTAGGTATTATCATGCTGGAAGCATGGTATTGGCGAAGAAAAGGCCGTCCTGAAGCCTATAATTTTAAAGAAACGATCGCGAATATTAGTACGGGTGGTTTATATAAAGTATTTGACGGCATTGCGATTGCGGTATTTATTCAGTTTTTTTATGAATACGTTCAACAGTTTGGTTTTCAATATCAAATTAACGATGGTTTTTTAAGTATTTTATTTTTCTTTTTGGCTGTTGATCTTTTCTTTTACCTTTATCATTTCACCATGCATAAAGTGCGTTGGTTTTGGTCGATACATGTGACGCACCATTCATCAAAAATTATGAACTTCTCAACAGCGTTACGTCAGAACTTTCTTTTGGATTTGAATTTTGGCTGGGTATTATGGTGGATACCCTTGGCGATTATCGGTTTTGACAAAAACTGGACGATGATTGCGATAGAGCTTAGTCTTGCGTATCAATTCTTTATTCATACTGAAATGGTGGGTAAGTTACCTAAACCCTTTGAGTTAATTTTTAATACCCCCTCACACCATCGAGTACATCACGGATGTAAATTAGCCCAAATTGATACGAACTTTGGTGGCGTGCTGATTATCTGGGATCGACTTTTTGGCACCTTTGTTGATGAGCGAGATGCAGGAAAAATTGAGTATGGTTTAACAAGTCGTCAACCAACAACCTTAAATCCATTACGTTTAAATTTAGATGAATTTATTCAGATGCTAAAAGATGTCGTGACGTATCGGGATCTAAAGATTCTTTATAAATCCCCAGCATATGTTGAAGAACGGTATGAGGCCGACCCTGAAAGGCTTGAGCCAGCTAAAACCTAATCTACAGATAAAGTGCTCGCCCAGGTTAAAGTAAAGGTAAGCTAAATGAGCTGAAAATTCTTTATCCTGCAACCTCGGAATAGAAGATAGTTAAAGTAGTCAGCGCTATGTTATCGTAAGGATACGATATTTGATTTTATCTGGAATGGATTAATGACTGATTATACGATGACTGAAGCTCATGAACGCTTAAAAAAAGAATTTGAGAATCAGCTCAAAACATCACTCAACTGCTGGGACGCTTTAGCGAGTAAATTCTATTTTCGTGAAATGGCGGCACAAGAGCATTGGATAAAAGCCGGTGACTTTTGTGTGGAGCTCTGTTTCATCCTCAAAGGTTTATTTCGAGTATACTATATCGACCAATCAGGGAATGAAGTAAACCAACACTTCTATCAGGCGAATGAAGTCTTTGCACCAGTCAGTGCTATTATTAGTGATGAACCCTGCCAATATTATGTGGAAATACTCGAACCGACGCAGCTCATGTTGGCAGACTATAACGATCTTTATGAACTCGGAGCTGATAACTCAGAATGGTTACGATTAGAAATCAAGTTACTACAAACGGTGTTTGTTAAAAATGCTAGAAGAGAGGCGCAATTACTTTTGGGCAATGCCGAGCAGCGTTATAAATGGTTTTGTAAACAATATCCTGAGTTAGTAAAAAAGTTACCGCAATACCATATTGCCTCTTTTCTGGGCATTACCCCCGTATCTCTTTCAAGGTTACGAAAAAATATCGGGCTTAAGGATGTTTAGTTAAAGCTATGATTCAGTTTAACCATCTAAAAATAATCACAGAGGTCCGTAATGTTTGCTGTTATTTTCAGAGCGAAACCCGCTGTTAAAGATGAGCTTTATAGTGAAACTGTGGCGCGAATGAGGGAGCTTGCTTTCAAAAAGTATGGGTGTGTCGACTTCATTACCGCTACAGAGGAAGGCAATAAAGAAATAGCTATTTCATACTGGGAAGATGAAGCATCCATTATTCGCTGGAGGAAGGATGCTGAGCATACGATTGCCCAAGAACTAGGGCGTGCTCAATGGTATGACTCTTATAGTGTTCAAGTAGTAGAAATAAAACGTGAATATAGTTATAGCGCAAATTAAGAATATAGTTTCGCGTACAGAGTTCATCCTGCGTGCTGTGTTCTGCCTATGTGTTTTTCTTTTCTCATCTCTTAGTTTTGGTGCATTGGTTCAACCGTCTCCATACTTCTTATATGGTCACGCACATCAATTTTCTTATCAAAGCTTCTATTGGCGTGTATATCAACCCGATGAAATCAAATTTGGCCTAAATGAAATATACCGGCAGCCTACTTCATTTGCCAAGCAGTCTGCGAAATGGTTGATTGATAAACGCAATGAATGGTCCAGCATGATTGGGAATACAGGATCACAATTAGACCTGTTTTTTGCAGGTGAAGCCGTTGAATATAAAGAAAATGCTAGTTTTTTAAGGCTGGGTTTAGAAATTAAATTTTCTAAGAAAGGTGAGCTTTCTTTTGATCGTGTGTTTAAGTTTAAATTGGATTTACCTACGGTAAAAAAACGACTTAAATTGGTCGTTGAAAGTCAGATACCTGAACAAGAAACATTAAGCGAAGCGAATCTAGATAGCTCTTTGCAAGATGACGATCCTGCAATCTCTACAACGACTGGCGCGTTTCAATATGTATTTGATTCCGCTAAAAACTGGAAAAGGTCTACCTCGATAGGGGTTAAACTTAATCACGAACCTAATCCTTTTTGGCGAATGCGACTGAAGCGTGGATGGAGTTTGGCTCATGATTGGGGTTTCAAAACATACCAAAGCCTTTATTATTTTCATGACGATAGCTGGGGAGAAACAACGAAATTTATATTTGAAAAACCGATTCATAGTTATTACTTCGCTTCAAAAAGTGAAGCGCGATGGCGACATAATGAACGGCTGATGGAGTATGCGCAGGTCTTTTCTATCAAAAAGAAACTTAGTTCAATTAGAGCAATAAAATATGAGCTAGGCTTACTGTCGGAGAATCAACCTAATGTCATCGTGACTGATTATTACTTTAAAACAACATATCGAAGACTGCTTTACAAAGATTGGCTGTTTTATGAGGTTTCGCCGGAGTTACTTTTTCCTAGGGAGGACTCTTTTAAAGCTAACCCGTCTGTGTTGATGCGGTTTGAAATAAAATTTTCAAACCTTTGAGTCATTAAATTGAAAGATCAAAGGCTTGAGTAGTGCCTATTTATGAGTAATGTAAGAATTATGTACTGGATGCAATACTGGATGAAGCACATTCTGTTTTAGCGCGATTTCTGATTGAATCCAATAAAGCATCATCGCGTTCATACTCGGTGATTAGTTCATCAAAATCATCAAAGTTGTCGTCATTAAGTCCGAAACTATTTTCAATGCGAATTAATTCTGCTTCTTTCTTTTCCATATCATTATGAAAATTTAGATCGGCACATTGGTACTGTACGCTGTAATCAGCATATTGTGCTTTAGTCATTAAAGCGTCGGCCCAAGCTTGGCTTGATAAGATCATTAGTGAAATGCTGAACATCGTCGTTATAGACTTAATCATTTTGAACTCCTGTGTAGGTATAAAACCGTTTCTTCCATTTGCATACCTTCTTGACTGATAAGGTAAACTGATTTTTAACTGCTTTTTGAGGAGCGAAATTATAGGGGGAAATTATGTAATGTTGGTGATGTTTGGTTGTTGAAGAGTAATCTTATGTATCTGAATGTAATAACAAAATTAGCGATAAAAAACTGACATAAGATCGTCTACACTATAGTAATCTTTCCTAATTAAAAGTTGATGCAGTGTCTATATTTTCAACCCTTTGGCGTATTTCACCTTTCTTAATTGTCGTGCTTTCATATTTGATTGTTGATAGTAAGCTTTTGAATTTAATTGATGTAAATGTGCTTAGAGCGATGCCTTATCTGATGGGTATTGTATTGCTATGTTTTGCGTCAATGTTTAATCGAAGTCGGTTTATCGCGCCGATTGTGATTTGTTTATTTGTTTATTGGTTCATACAGTCACATTTACAATCGCCTTTAAGTCAGCCTTCAACCCAAAGTTTGTTTATCGGCATCAATGTTCTGTTTTGTGCGCAACTAATTATCAGCGCTTTGATGCCTGAAAAAGGTTTGATGACACGTATTGGTTTAACCTTCTTACTTACATTAGGGCTTGGCAATCTAATGTTATTATTTTGGGGAAGTGAACCGTCTGTGATATTAGGCTGGCAAGTAATTGAACTACCTGCGTATTTTACATTCACTGAGCATTACTGGCTTACAAGTTTGCTATTACTCTGTCATGGTATAACGGTTGTTGTGCTTGGCTTTATGGCTATCTGGAAACGAAGTGCGGCGGAGTATGCTTTATTGCTAACATGGTTTGTCGGTTTTGTTGTATTTGTTGATTTCGCGACACCTGAAGTTTCGTCTCTCGGCTTTACTGGCTTGTTATTAGCCTTGTTTATTCTTTTTCAGCAAAGTAATTATCAAGTGACTTATATGGATGCCTTAACAGGCATTCCTAGTCGACGGTCAATGGAGGATTATTTACCGACCTTAAGTAAGCAATATGCCATTGCCATGTTAGACGTTGATCATTTCAAAAAATTCAATGATACCTATGGGCACGATGTCGGGGATCAGGTACTTAAAATGGTGGCTAGTCGAATTCACCAAGTAGCAGGTGGTGGGCGCGCTTTTCGTTATGGTGGCGAAGAGTTTATGGTGATCTTCAATCGTAGTGATGCTAATGCCTGTTATGTATATTTAGAAGCTGTGAGAGAGTCGATTCAACACTATCATATGACCTTGCGAGGAGAAGATCGTGAACAGGACAAGCAAAAAGGAGCAGAGAATCGGGGCAGTGTAAAAAAAGCGAAGCCAGATAAGTCGATATCGGTAACAATTAGTATTGGAATTGCCAATTCAGCGCAAGGCCTAAGTACGAAGGAAGTAGTCAAATGTGCAGATGAGAACCTATATAAAGCGAAGGAGGCCGGTCGAAACTGCACAGTTCGACCAGAGCTTAGTTAAAAATGATATTAAGTAATAAGAGCCATGTATTCAGTCATCAAAGTCCTTTAGACTATAGCGATTCCAAAATATCTGGACTGTATGCGCATGGCTAAGTATTCAAAGCGGCACCCCCAAGCCGATGAAAAAAATCAAGAAGAAGCAACGAAAATTGCACGTGGCACCCAAAAGACAGGGCAAAGCAAAGAGCAAACAAAACTAATCGCCCAAGGTATTCAAAAGGGTATAGAGCATTACAAGAAACAGCAAAAGTCCAAAGCAAGGGAGTTAAGTAAACAGCTTAAGTCTGTGGCGAAAGCTAAAAATATTATTGCCGAACAGGAAGTTTTAGAAACAGTCGTTGTTAAACAACACTGGTTACCTTGGTGTTTATTAGCGCTCTCTTGGGTTGGTGCTGCATTCAACTATTTTTTTCCCGTTTTATAACTAAAAATCAGCACGAGTTAAAAGAAGGTTTTTTCTCTTGCTTAAGGCTTAGTGCCTCACTGTAATAATGCCTTACTTTAATAACATCTATCAGTAATAACACCTACCTGAAAGTAACTTGTTTGAGTTCAAAGTTGCGTATATCCGGCTTGCGTTTCTTCAGTTACTTGTCAAAATGACCCGCTCAAAATTTTGACTGTAATTAATAACGTTTTATAAGGGTGTTAACCAGATGTTTGAGCGTTTAATTTCATGTGCTTTTAAGGCTACTGCCTTAGTCATTTTTAGTTTATTTTCCCTAACTGTATCGGCCGACTCTAGTTATCAGTTTTCTTTAGGTGCTTATGGAGAAGATATAGATTATGAGGGTAGTGCAGAGGGTGAGGAGCTTGGTTTATATGCAGCAGCTTACCTTGAACCCATTAAATTGAATGACTCAATGCCCTACAGTTTAATACCTTTTTATACGCGTACATCAGGCTTGTTTTTAAACTCATCAAAGTCGCGTGTTACTGATCTTTTCGCTATAAGAGGCGGGCAGATTTTAAGAAAGGCAGATGCTCATCACTCATCAATTGGAATGCGCTTAGCTAATGCGGAGCTTCCAGTGTGGACAGCGTTGGAATATACCCGAATTGGGAGTTCACATTATGACTATGCTGATGGGACAAGTTCGACCGTTGATCGTCGTTATATTACAAGTGCAACAGTAGGCTGGTTTATTAATGAAACCTTAGGTGTATATGGTTTTTACGAAGATGATAATGACGTAGATAGTTACGGTGTAGGAACACATTACTTATATGCTTTAGGTGACTTAGGGTTTGTTGAAGTGGGGCTTCAGTATACAAAGATAGACATTGAGGAAATAGGCCTTGAGGTTGTAAATGGAACAGTTAGAAATGCAAATGTTAGTACGAGGAATGAGAGTATTAGAGCGGTAAGTCTTAGCTATTTTCCCACAGTAAAAGCTGAAATAGGCTTAAGGTACAGAAAAATGGATTCTGATCACGGTTTATATGGTTACTCTGTGAATGCTAATGCGAGTTATTATATTTTATCAAACTTACAACTGGGTATGAGTTATGTCGAAGTACATCACGATGAATTTTTGGAGTATAAATTGCTGAGTGGTAGTGCATCCTTCAAATTTTAACAATATTATTCTTTAAGATAATGGTCGTAGATTTCTTGGTAACGACCATTGTCTTTCAATTGTTTTAAACCAAGATTAAAGTCGTCCCTTATGGCGGCGTCTCTAAAAACCGGTCTGTAGTTATTTAGGTCTAGTTTAATAAACTTGTGTTCTATAATAGGCTTAGATGAGAACTTTGCTGTTCTTTTAAGCTGTAAACTGAAATATTTGAAAATATTGCGGTCACTCAGTACCACATCATATCTGCCTTTGTTTAAGGTTAAAACTTGAAGCTTTTGATCATTTAATTCGTAATAATTGCCAGCTGCTTTGACCGGATTTAACCATTTTGGGTAACGTTTTAAAGCACCTTGAAATGAGATGACCGATAGATCTTTTAAGTCTTCAGGTTTGTTTATGGTTAAGTTTTTTTCTTTTAAGGTGATTAATACATTGTCATACCAAACTGCTGGGTCACCGTAATGACCTCCGTAAGTCGTAAGGTCTTCACCTAAGTCTGTCATGGTTGCATTGACAAGTTTTTGCTTGAAAGCGATGGGGATTCTCGCTAAAGGATAATAACTAGGAATCAACTTATGACCTCGATAAGCTAATGCTTCACCAATGACATCAAGTTCAAGGCCTGAATTGGTTTCCGGAAAACAAAAAGGGGGGATCTTCTCACCAAAAGACATCGTTACATTCGCACTGTGCACCGCATTAACTTGAATGAGGAAAAAAAGTAGTACGGTCATTAGTTTGGGCGAGTGCATATCACCTCTCTAAAATATAATTACCTTAGGGTAACTATAGTTCGATATGCAGCAGTTATACAGAAGTGTGCTAAATAGTTAGATAGCCATATTTGGTAATCATGTAAGGAAGCTTTAGCTAATTATTCTTTAGGTCTTGACTGATTAGCTCAATGATACTTGAGAAATCTTTCTGTCCGTCGCCTTGGTCCTGCTTTTGTTTGTACATCTCTAATGCAAGTTTACCTAATGGGGTATTGCTGTTTATTGTTGCGGCATTGTCCAGTGCTAGCCCGAGGTCTTTTGCCATCAAATCAACCATAAATCCAGGTTTATAATTGTTTGATGCGGGACTGTTTTCCATCACGCCAGGGTAGGGGTTATATTTTTCAAGGCTCCAATTACTGCCTGAACTTGCGAGCATAATATCTGAAAGTACTTTGGGGTCTAAGCCATTTTTAGTGCCGAGTTTTAAGGCTTCGGAGCTGCCAATCATATGAATCGCTAATAACATGTTGTTGCACATTTTAGCGACTTGGCCTGAACCGCTTGCACCTGCATGAAAGATATTAAGCCCCATATCTGCTAATACATCGTGAGCATGTTCGAATGCCTGTTTAGACCCACCGCACATGAAGGTAAGTTTGCCTGACTGAGCCGCAGCGACTCCGCCTGATACCGGTGCATCGACCATGTCCAAGCCTAATTTCTCACACGCCTCATGAACAGCGATGGCTGTTTCTGCATCAATAGTTGAAGAATCAATGATGAGGGGGTTATTATTTATGCTATTGAGTAGGCCATTATTGTTACCGTCTGAGCCGAAATATAGGCCCGCGACATGTTTGCCAGCCGGTAGCATCGATATAATTACCTCGGCATTTAAACAGGCATCATTGGCCGATTCGCTTACATATGCACCTTCTTTAGCTAGTTTTTTAAGTGCCTCAGGTACTAAGTCATACACGCGAACTGTATGACCCGCTTTTAGCAGGTTCGATGCCATGGGGGCGCCCATATTGCCTAGACCAATAAATGCGATTGTTTTCATGTTAGTCGTCCTATTGTTGTTTGATTTTTGCCGCTATAGCCGATTTAATGGCCAAGTTTCAATGGGTTTGTATCCCAAGGAGCCGTAAAAAAATGCTCTAATACATTACAAGGTATGTCACTAAAATGCTTAAACTGCCACTTTGGTGATTTATCCTTATCAATTAGCAGGGCACGCACACCTTCAGTAAATTCAGGGTAACGAATGACATTCGTCGCCAGTTGAAATTCGGATAGAAAGACCGTTTCTATGCTTGAATGACGGTGACGCCTCAGTTGCTCATAAATTAAAACAGACGATAGCGGTGAACCGTGCGTAATTGCTGATTTGGCTTTGTTGAACCAGTGGTTGTCTTTATCGAACTGACTAATTTCAAGTAATACTTCAGCTAAAGAGTTATGAAGACAAATAGTTTCTAATAATTTGTGATGAACCTGAATTTCAGAGAGCATCATGGCGTGCAAGTCTTGCTCATCTATGGAAAAAACTTTGATTTGTTCATCAATTAGGTGATGGCTATTTTCTATATCTGAGGTGTCCCAATTTATTTTTTGAAGGTTTTCTAGTAGTTTCTTGTGCGTATTCCAAGGGATTACATAGTCTGCTAATCGGGTATAAAGCGCATCGCGGGCATTGATACTTGCGCCAGTCAAGGCAAAAAATACCCCGAAATTGTAGGGCATTTGATTTAAAAAGTAAGTGCCGCCGACATCAGGAAAAAGCCCAATGGTAACTTCTGGCATAGCAATACGAGTAGATTCCGTTGCAATGCGATGGCTGGCTCCAGCCATTAAGCCCAACCCGCCTCCCATCACAATGCCATTACCGAAACAGATAATTGGTTTAGAATAGGTATGAAGCTGGTAATTTAATTGGTATTCACTTTTGAAAAAAGCCTCGCCTTGGGTGCATGGGCCACCCGGTGATTCAATCGCGGACTGATAAAGCTCTTGAACATCACCGCCAGCACAAAATGCCTTGTCGCCACTACCGATTAAAACAACCATGGCGATGTCTACATCAATTTCCCAGTCTCTTAGTTGCTTAGACATGGCTTCAACCATTGATAAAGTTAAGCTATTTAAGGTCTTTTCAGCATTAAGCCTAAGCATACCAATCTTTCCGGTATTGGCTTGTAACTCACTGATAACTAGGCTTTCTTGATCGGAGGGGTGGCTCATATATGTATTCATTCCTTCGCTTTGAATGTAAATCTTTATATTAAAGAAAACGTAAGATTATTTCATTACGTAGGTGCGCTAGGCACCTAAATGATCGTTTGATTTAGACGTGAGACCACTTTGGCTTACGCTTCTCTAAAAATGAATTTGTACCTTCCAGTTGGTTTCTTTCACCGACTAAATCGATGAACTCACTTCGTTCAGCCTCAAGACCTGCTTGTATAGCATTCTCTCTTGCTTTGTTTAATAAACGCTTACAAGCGCGTGCCGCATCAGGGCTTTGTTTGCTGATTTTCTCTGCTAAAGCCAGTGCATACTCAAGTGCTTGGCCGGTTTCAACGACTTCAATCGCTAAACCTGTTTTAACTGCCGTTTCTGCATCCATTCGTTCGCCTAATAAAATCATTTTGCTTGCCCAAGCTTCACCAATTAACCATGACAAACGTTGTGTGCCACCCGCACAAGGAAGTAGGCCAACCGTCGCTTCTGGTAATGCCACTTGTGCATGTTGTTCGATGATACGCATATCGCAGGCTAACGTGCACTCTAAACCACCACCCATTGCGTAGCCATTAATTGCAGCAATGGTAATACCATTAAAGTTGGCTAGCGCTTCAAAAGCTTCACCAAAACTGTGCGCCACGTCAGATGCTTTGGTTTTATTACCTTCAGCAAATTGGTTGAGGTCGGCACCCGCCGAAAAGAATTTTTGGCCTTGTCCATGTATGACGATCGCGATAATCTCAGGCATGGTATTTAATTGTTCAATCACCAATTTTAAACCTGTTAAACTTTCCATATCCCAAGTATTAGCTGGTGGGTTATTAATCGTAATTTGGGCGGTATGATTCAATATCTTAACTTGAATTTTATCCGTTGTAGAAAGTGTTGTTTTCGTCATTTTTACTACCTTTTAATTCATATTAATTGAGTGCTAGGCGATATGCCGTTCGTGTTCTTGGGCAACTGATTATATAAACTTACTAACTAAGCAGATTCATATTTTCATCGGCTAATATTTGTTTAGCAATGATAATACGCATTATCTCATTGGTACCTTCCAAAATCCGATGTACACGAGTATCTCTAAAATGTCGCTCAATCGGATATTCTTTGATATACCCATAGCCACCATGTAGTTGCAAGGCTTCGTCACAAATACGAAAACAAAGATCGGTGGCAAAACGCTTTGCCATGGCACAGTATGTTGCTTTGTCTGAATGGCTGGTGTCTAATTTATAGGCCGCCAACCGGATCATTTGTCTCGCTGCCGTTAGTTCTGTCAGCATATCAGCCAATTTAAATTGTGTCGCTTGAAACTCACTGATCGCTTGACCAAATTGTTTACGCTCTTTAACGTAATTAATGCTTAATTCAAGGCTTTTTTTTGCGGTACCAAGTGAACAAGCAGCAATATTAATACGTCCGCCGTCTAAGCCTTCCATCGCTAGTTTAAAGCCTTGGCCTTCTTCTGCTAATAGATGGTCGAGTGGGATACGTACATTGTCAAAGTTAATTAATGCCGTGGGTTGATTATTCCAGCCAAGTTTTTGTTCCTTTTTGCCAAAAGAAACCCCCGTTGAGTCAGCGGGTACCGCAAAACAGCTAATGCCTTTTGCACCATCAGGAGCTGTGCGCGCCATGACAATTAATAAATCAGTCTCACCAGCACCAGAAATAAATGCTTTGGTACCATTTAATAAGTAGTGGTTGTCATGCTTTTCTGCTTTGGTGCTGAGTGAAGCCGCATCGGAGCCTGCTCCCGGCTCTGTTAAACAATAACTGACTAGTTTTATTCCAGATGCTAAGTCAGTACACCAAGTATGTTGAACGGATGCTTGCCCATAACGTGCGAGCATATTAAACGCCATATTATGAATACTAATGAATGCTGCCGTTGAAGTGCACTCACTTGCTAGCTCTTCCATGATTATTGCACTGTCTAATCGACTTAGACCAATACCTTCTTGAGTTTCAGGGACATACATCGCCATAAATCCAAGCTTACCCGCCTCAATAAATGCATTTTTTGGGAATGTTTGTTGTTCATCCCACTCTTTTGCAAAAGGCGCTAATTGCTGCTGAGCAAATTTACGTGCGGTTTGCTGAAAAGCATATTGGTCGTCAGTTAAGTCGTAATTCATTTTATTCTCAATGGTTGTATTAATACTTTTTAATATACCGGGTTACTTTAATGAGATAGACATATTCGGAGCATGGTTTGACGGTTCTTTCCAACTAGCCGTAACGGTTTTTGTTTCAGTATAAAAGCGTACAGCTTGTTTACCATATGCATGTAGGTCGCCCATAAAAGAGCCTTTCCAACCGGTAAATGAAAAGAAGGGAAGGGGGACTGGGATAGGAATGTTAATGCCGACTTGCCCAACTTCAACTTCGTGTTGGTATTTACGTGCATGTACGCCCGATGTGGTGAAAATTGAGGTGCCATTACCGTAAGGGTTTGCATTCACAAGCGCAAGCGCCTCGTCGAGAGACGTCACATTGATGCAAGAAACAACGGGGCCAAATATTTCTTCTTTGTAAATGTCCATATCTGTTTTGACGCCTGTAAACAGTGTTGGACCAACCCAGTTTCCGTCGGGGTAACCCTCAACTTCAATACCACGACCGTCAATTAAACAATTTGCGCCCTGGTCTATGCCGCTCTGAATCAGGCTCTCGACCCGTGATACAGCGGATTTATTAATGAGTGGTCCGAATGCGGCATCCGCATTGTTCCAAATATTGGGTTTAATGTTTGATAAACGTTCGGCTAGCTCTTCAGCCCATTGGATCGTTTTACCGACAAATACAATCACACTAATTGCCATGCAGCGTTGACCTGCTGCACCCACTGTTGCTCCGACTAAAGCGTTCATAACGGTGTCTTTATCGGCATCAGGAAGCACGACCATATGATTTTTTGCACCGGCAAAACACTGAGCACGTTTAAATCGCTGGGTTGCCATTAGATAGACGTGTTTAGCCACGGGGACGGAGCCAACAAAAGAAGTTGCCTGAATATCTGGATGAGCTAATAGTTGATTAACTTGATCTTTGCCTCCATGAATCAGTTGCACTAAACCCGCTGGTGCGCCTGCTTCTTGAAATAACTCTAATAAGCGTACGGTTGCGAGTGGAACCTGTTCGGAGGGTTTTAGGATCATCGCGTTGCCGCACGCCGTTGCTAAAGGAAACATCCAGAGCGGGATCATGGCGGGGAAGTTAAAAGGCGTAATGCCTAAAGTGACGCCTAAAGGTTGAGTAATGCTATAAGTGTCAACACCGCGCGCAACATTTTCAACGGTTTCACCCATTAATAATGAAGGAATATTGCAGGCATGCTCAACGACTTCAATGCCGCGCCATACATCGCCCATCGCATCCTCAAGGTTTTTACCTGTATCTTCGGCTAATATTGCCGCGATATCTTCTTGGTGCTCTTTCAGTAAATGTTGATAACGCAGCATCAAGCGTGCACGTTCTGTCACGGGTGTATGTCGCCATAGCTCAAATGCAGCTTTAGCGCCTTGTACTGCAGTTTCAATTTCTTTTTTAGTCGCTAAAGGAACTTCTGCTAATACGGCTTGCGTAGCGGGATTCAAAACAGGAAGTGTTTCATTGCTTTCACTTTGAATGAACTTACCATTAATGAGTAAAGGAACGTGTGTTGTCATGATGTTTATCCGCATGGTGATTATATGCTTATAAGGTTACTCGCATTTTAAATAAATTGAATGACATAAATTGCGGGTAATATGGACGATATTGCTTTATTGTGGGTTTCCTACTTTTTTCATAGCAGGTACTTAATGAGTGATCCTTCTGCATGGCCTTTATCTGAAGACGCCTTTCGTATTTTGGTACCTGATGATATGTTGCTGATGTTAGAGAAACATGCTTTATCTCGTGATTGCTTTCCTACCGCTTTAGGATATTACCCGCGTGCTTATGATCATCAGATGCGGCGTATCGGGCATGATGATTATATTATGATTTATTGTGTTTCTGGTGCTGGTGAGTTAGTGACGGACTCTTACCAGGGACAGGTTGTAAGTGGAGATTTAATCGTTTTACCCCCGGGCACAAAGCATCTGTATGCCTCTCAAGATAACTCACCTTGGACATTATTCTGGTGCCATTTTCGTGGTGCGCTAGCAGGTGATTTTTATCATCAGCTTCCTTTGAGGCCGAGTTATCCAATTATTCATGGGTCTAATGACTTAACGCTTCAATCCAGTTTTAGCAGCCTGATACGTACGGTGCGAAAAGCGTATAGTGTGTCGGATTACATTCTTGTCGCGAATCATTTACGGCATACTTTAGCCTTGATAGAGCCTATTTACCGGCAGGTAAATAATTCGCCGATAAGGACTACTTTGTCAGAAGCGAGCGTTTCCGAGCTGAGAGAGTATATGCGTGATAATTTGCATAAGCAGCTTAGCTTGGATGATTTAGCCAAGGTGAGTAAGTTATCTAAATATCATTTTAATCGTAAATATAAAACACTAACGGGACATTCTCCTTTACAGCACTTTATTGAATTAAAAATAGAGCAGGCCTGCTTTTTATTAGAAAGTTCTCACTTACGTATTGCAGATATTGCGTTTCAGTTGGGGTATGATGATCCTTTATATTTTTCGAGAGTGTTTAGGAAGGTAATGGCGGTTTCACCAAGTCAGTATCGTAAAGCTATACACTAACACTCGTACAAGCGCCTAATCATATATCGATCGAACTCCTTCTTTATGCTCACAGAAAGTCAAAAAAAATTAATACAAACAACCTATCGTAAATTTACTGACCGTGAAGGCTTTAGGCCACGCCTTGGTCAGCGTGTGATGATTGCGGAAATTGCAAAATACTTGGGTTCAATCAAAGAAAATGATCAAGGTTTACGTAAGAGTGCGCCTGCTGTTTGTGTGGTTGAAGCGGGTACTGGAACGGGTAAAACATTAGCGTACTCTATTTCCGTTTTGCCTTTGGCCTTGGAAGAAGGGCGTACCGTCATTATTTCTACGGCAACCACGGCGCTACAAGAACAAGTGATGAGTAAAGATTTACCTGAATTAGCAAAACACTCCGGTTTGGAGTTTAACTACACTTTAGCGAAAGGCCGAGGGCGTTATGTTTGTTTGAGTAAATTGGATCAACAGCTTGAAAATACAGGGAGCGATCAAACTGCGTTACCCTTGTTTATGATTCAGGGCGATAACCAAACTGTTGATAAGTCTGAATTAGAAGTGTTTCTTTCAAGTTACGCTTCAGGGAAATGGGATGGCGACCGGGATACTTGGGAGAGCGTGATTGATAATGATGTTTGGCGTTCACTATCAACAGATAATCAACAGTGTTCCAAGCGACGTTGCAGCTATTTCAACTCATGCCCTTATTATGAAACACGAAAAACTTGGGATGAAGCAGATGTGATCGTCGTGAATCACGACCTTTTGCTCTCTGACCTGGCTTTAGGGGGCGGGGTGTTATTGCCTGCTCCTGAATCGTCGATTCTTGTATTAGATGAAGCGCATCATTTGGCTGATAAAGCGTTAAGCCATTTTACCGTGAATGGTGGTTTAAAAAGTGCTGACATATGGTTGAAATCACTCAGTAAAGTGATGGTTGAGTTTTCACCTTATCTTGGTCAAGGTAATTATTTAGGGCGCCATATCGCTGATATTTCTGATGTGTCGACAAAACTGCATGAGTGGCTCACTCGTACTTATGATTTCTTAATTGAGACGATTGACTGGGATCAGGAAGAAGTGAACGGAGCGAGGCGATACCGGTTTAAGCAAGCCGTTATTCCTGATGAATTGTTAGAAATGGCAGGTGAATTGAAAGTGATGTTCGCGAGCCTTTGTCGTTTATTAGATGACATTCGCTCAGAAGTCACGAAAGCAGTAGACGAAAAATCAGACTGTGGTTTGTCTCGTGAAGAGGGTGAACAGTGGTTTCCTGTGTTTGGGAGTTTGTGTAACCGTGCCGAGAATCTGCATGCCTTATGGATGTTTTATGGAAAAGAGCAGAAAGAAGGTGGGGTACCCAATGCGCGTTGGCTAGTGTATCGAGAGTATGAAAATCAAGCCGACATCGCTCTTTATGGTAGTCCATTGAGTGCGGGTGGTTTGCTTCATGAAGAACTGTGGAAAAAATGTTATGGCGCGGTATTAACGTCAGCGACCTTAACCGCTTTGGGGAAGTTTGATCGATTAAGCCAGAAAGCAGGGCTTCCAAAAGAGAGTGTTTATCATAAAGTAGAGAGCCCTTTTGATTTTTATAATGTCGCGAACCTATTAATACCTAATATGAATGCTTCAGCGGGAGAGCCAGAGGCTCATACGCAAGAAATTTCATCTAACCTAGTGAAATGGATCGGGGAGCATAAAGCGGTTTTAGTACTGTTTAGTTCGCGCCGACAAATGAATGATGTCTATTTTCAAGTGGATCGAGAACTTCGGGAAGATATCATGACGCAAGATGATTTCAGCAAACAAGAGCTGATAAAAAAACATAAAACTAAAATCGATGAAGGTGAACGAAGTATCCTTTTTGGATTAGCTTCCTTGTCAGAAGGTGTTGATTTACCTGGGGATTATTTAACACATGTTGTGATTGCTAAAATTCCATTTTCTGTGCCGAATGATCCTTTAGAGGAGAGTATTAGTGAATGGCTGGAGTCACAAGGGCGAAACCCTTTTATGGAAGTCTCAGTACCTGATGCGAGTTTAAAGCTAATACAAGCGTGTGGACGATTGATTAGAACAGAGCAGGACACAGGACAGATTACGATTCTGGATAATCGTTTAATTACACGTCGCTACGGCAATCTGATTATCAATTCATTACCGCCTTATCGTAGGATTAGTGAGTAATCGGGGATAGAATCTCTGAATTTTAGGCAAAAAAAAGCGATAATTTGATGCCGAAAAATATCAAATTACCGCGTTCACAAGTTGGGCTTTTGTAGGGATGCCCAGATTGGAAAAAACTTTTTAAACTTATCAAGACTTAAATGATACTGAACAAAAAGGCCTGAAGTTTTTTGCTCAACACATTTCGTCCTGATGTAGCTATATTAGGAGGTAGGGGGGCTTAATGTGATCGTCCATAGGGCTTACACCTAGGCTTAATGCTAAAAAATCGTGAACTGCGTCACATAAATATTGTTTTTTGAGCGTTGGCGCACATTTTTTCTCTGTTTATTCTTTAATAAGAAAGCTTGGCACAACTCAGTCTCTATCGTTATAGTGCACTTTTTGACCGGAATTCTTGGATTTGAATGCTTAAAAGGCATACAAACTGAATGCCAGCTAAAACAAGCACGGAAATACAAAAAGTAGTTCGTGTTAAATCCTTAATTAATATATTTTTGAATGATTCGTTGGCTTGTTCCGTCCTGCTCCATTGCTTTTAATGTATGAGTAAACTTTGTTTGCCACAAGAGCATGTCATCTAAAGGAAACTTCTTTGATAAAACAAAATAAGCACCTCTGGCTTGTTTTAAGGGTTTAGGGAGGGCAATGATGCCTGAGATGTTTTTGGTGTATGTATATTTATGCTTTAATTTATGTTGGACAACGAGCTCATTTCCAACAAATGCATCAATTCCGTTTAACTGTAATCGTCTAAAAGCATCATCGAAACTGAATATTTGAATCAGGGTTATATCACCACGCAAGCTGGCTTTATCGAATTCATCACTCACTACAAATCCCGCTTCTATACCGATGCGTTTACCATAAAGGTCGTTTACACTTGAATAGCTGATCTCATGCTTCTTGGTTGTAAATAATTTAAAAGTGCTGTAATGAACGGGATAAGTGAAGACTGAAAAACGTTCTCTTTCAGGTGTTTTGAATAAAGCAAAGCTACCAACAACGTCGCCATTTTTTGTCATTTTTAATAGTCGTTTCCAGGGCACCAGTTTTATGTTTATTTGGATGTCTAGCCGATCAGCCATTTCTTGGATTTGTTCAATATCAATACCGCTTACTTGAGCATTCTTATCATAGAAAGTAAACGGAGGGTAGTCATCATCCCCAATAATATTGAAGGTTTGCCCAAACAACAAAATAGGAAATAATGACAGGAATAGGCCGGCAATTGGTCCTCTAAGCATTAGTCATACTCATAATTTTTAAAGACGCCTTTAATTATAGTATATTTTGAATCGTTCGCTGATGATAAACATTGATTTTAGTGAGAGGATAAATTTAATGGTAATGATTTCTTGAAAGCGTAAAATACAAGGTATTGAAAAATAGGGAAATGTTTAATGAACGTTGAAATTGAAATTAACGGAAAACTTGAAGAGCCTGAAATAATCGCCTTGTACCAGGCAAATCAATGGTCATCAGCCGAAAAACCAGAGCAGTTAATTCCGGCTCTTAAAAATTCGCATACGCTAGTCACAGCTCGTATTGATGGCGTGTTAGTTGGTATCGGCAATGCGATATCTGATGGTCACCTTGTTGTTTATTATCCACACATGTTGGTACATCCTTCATATCAAGGAAAAAACATTGGCAGACAAATGATGGCCGCGATGCAAACAATTTACGGTGATTTTCACCAACAAATGCTCACAGCAGATGGTGATGCAATTGAATTTTATAAAGCATTAGGGTTTGAGCGCGCAGGTAAAACCGTACCGATGTGGATTTATGCGGGCACAGAACACTAGAATCTTAACTTAGGCCAAAAGTTATTATATGACGCTGTATTCTGGATGCGTTGTGATAGGTATAATACTGAAATTTACTCTACAGCGCTGGGCACTTCCATGAATGATGAAATCAATTACCAAAATAACCCTTTACATGGGCTTAGTTTAAAAAATTTGTTGATTGAAATAGTTGATCAATATGGTTTTAGACTTCTCTTTGCCTATTTAAATATCAACTGTTTTAAGACGAATCCGAGTATTGAATCAAGTGTGAAATTCCTTAAGAAAACGGAATGGGCGCGTCAAAAAGTTGAAGTCTTCTATTTATATGAATTTAAAAATTTACCAAGAGCATCTTCAGCGCAGTTTGCTTTACCTCCTCGAGATCGCATTGTGCCGGAGGATCAAACGCCGGGTGAACCAGCAGAGTTGAGTATGGAAGACGCTGAACGCTTGCAAGAAAAACGAGCAAGAAAAGCTGCGGAAAGAAATAAAGAGGGTGGTTACGGCTCAGGGTCAGGCAAATATAAGCCTGTTAGACGAGATGGTGGGTATACGAATAATAGTAGTTATGGTGGTTCGCAAGATGATCATGAACCATCCACGCCCCCTTCATCTTCAGATGGTGATGCAAAGCAAAGCTCTGATCCATGGGCGAAGTGGAAGTAACGATTATTAGTTAGTAGAAAGCCGGTCAATGATCGGTTTTTTTATTCCTCTGGCTCCTTTGAAACTTCAGTTTTTATGGGTGGGCAATGGAATTCTGCAATGGTCTTATCTTCGTCGACACTATAGAGATGGACATTAAAACCCCAGAGTCTATGGACGTGTTTAAGTACGTTTTCGGTGCTAGCCGCTAAAGGAACACGCTGATTGGGAATATGTCGAAGCGTTAAAGATCGATCACCTCTTAAATCCACATCCCAAATTTGAATATTGGGTTCTTTCATGCTCAAATTATATTGGAGTGAAAGCTGCTCACGTACATATCGATAGCCGTTTTCATTATGAATACCTGTGATTTGATAGTGTTCTGACTGGTCGTCATCTTTAATGGAAAAAAGTTTGAGGTCGCGAATGACTTTGGGTGAGAGGTACTGAAGTATAAAGCTTTCATCTTTAAAGTTTCGCATGGCGAAATCTAAGGTCTCTAGCCAATCTGACCCTGCAATATCTGGAAACCAATGTTTATCTTCATCTGTTGGTGATTCACACATGCGGCGCAAGTCCTGATACATTGAGAACCCTAATGTATAAGGGTTAATACCATTAAACCACTTGCTATCAAAAGGTGGCTGATAAACGACAGCGGTGTGTGAGGTTAAAAATTCCATGATGAAACCTTCATCGACCAGCTTTTTATCATAGAGTGTATTCATGATGGTGTAGTGCCAAAAGGTCGCCCAACCTTCGTTCATGACTTGTGTTTGGCGCTGAGGGTAAAAGTACTGCGCAATCTTACGTACAATTCTAATGACTTCCCGTTGCCATGGTTCCAAGAGTGGCGCATTTTTTTCAAAAAAGTAGAGTAAGTTTTCTTGAGGTTCATCAGGAAAGCGAGTGTGCAAAATTTCACATTCATTTTCAGGGTTTACCGGTATTGTTCGCCAAAGTTCATTGACCTGTTGTTGCATGTGTAACTCTCGTTCCTTTTGGCGTTTGGACTCTTCTTCGGCAGAAATTGGTGCGGGGCGTTTATAACGATCTACGCCGTAATTCATAAGGGCATGGCAAGAGTCTAATATTTTTTCTACTTCATCAATACCATGGCGTTCCTCACATTTAGAAATATAGTTCTTGGCGAACAGTAAGTAATCAATAATGGCGCTTGCATCTGTCCAAGTCCTGAATAAATAATTGCCCTTGAAAAATGAATTGTGTCCATAAGCTGCATGCGCAACCACTAAGGCTTGCATCATCATGGTGTTTTCTTCCATTAGATAGGCGATACAAGGATCAGAATTGATGACGATTTCGTACGCAAGCCCCATCTGGCCTCGTTTGTAGTTTTGTTCGCTGTTTAGGAATTGCTTTCCAAATGACCAGTGGCTATAGCCTAAAGGCATGCCTACAGAAGAATAAGCATCTAACATTTGTTCCGAGCTAATGATCTCTATTTGGTTTTGATAAGTATCCAGTTTGTACTCTTTAGCAATTTTGGCAATGGCTTCATCATACTTCTCGATTAGTTCAAAAGACCATTCAGATCCGGTCGAGATATAGTCGTTTTTGGCTTGTTTACTCATGATGACTCCCCTTACGAGAAAATAATTCCCTGAAGACAGGATATATTTCACTTTCATCACTGATGTTCTGTATCGCAAAACTCTCAGGGAACTCAGGGTTTAAGCTTTCATACTCATGCCATAAGCTTTGATGCTCTAATTTCGTTATTTCAATGTACGCGTAATATTGAACGTGGGGTAAAATGCTCTCGCTAAGGAGTTTTGAGCATAGGGGTGAATCATCATTCCAGTTGTCACCATCTGAAGCTTGTGCGGCGTAGATATTCCAATCAGATGACGGGTACCGTTGTTTAATAATGTCATTCATAAGCTTTAAAGCACTTGAAACAATCGTACCTCCGGTTTCTCGAGAATAGAAAAACTCCTCCTCATCTACCTCTTTTGCGCTGGTGTGATGACGAATGAAAACGACATCTATTTTTTTGTAGTTTCGTTTTAAAAATAAATACAAAAGAATATAAAAACGTTTAGCGATGTCTTTATGCATTTGGCTCATAGAGCCTGATACATCCATCAAGCAAAACATCACAGCGCTGGTGCTCGGTAAGGGCACCTTAATGTGCTGATTGAACTTAAGGTCGAATTCATCGATCCATGGTATCTTTTTGATGCGTTTTTTGAGTGTTTCAATTTCTAGTTTTAACGCGTGTATTTCTGGGGTGAAATTTTCTGGTGATGATTCAAGGTCCATCAATTTTGATTCGAGTGCTTTTATGCTTTCACGTTTTTTTCCAGTGAGCGCTAAGCGCCTTCCATAGGCCTTTTGCAGAGATCGAACGACATTGATTTTTGCAGGGTTTCCTTTATTAGCATGACCAGCCCGCTGATATTTAAAAGATGTCGTATCCTTTAGTTTCTTTTTTACCAAATTGGGAAGTTCTAGGTCTTCGAACATGAAATCGAGAAATTCTTCTTGCGATATTTGAAATACAAATTCATCGATTCCTTCACCTGAATCACTGGCTTCACCTTGTCCTGAACCTTGTCCACCCTGACCAGCGGGTGGTCGGGAAACTTGATCTCCGGTGCTGAATTCTTTATTGCCAGGGTTTACGGTTTCGTGTACGCCTCCTTGTCCTGACCGAAAAGTAGGCTCATCTAAGTCCTTGCCAGGAATGCTGATGCTTTCACCACGGTCAATATCGGTGATACTTCGTTTTCCCACGGCATCTGAGACCGCCTTTTTAATGTGTTGGCGGTAGCGGCGAAGAAAGCGCTCGCGATTGACGGCGCTTTTGTTTTTACCGTTAAGTCGACGGTCAATAATATGGGTTAAGCCCATTCACTTCTCCTGGGTTATAGACCTGAAATTATTGAACTCTTATAGATTGGGGGTGATACAGAGCACCCTTATCATGAGCTCTAAATTTTCCTCCATTGGTTGTTTATTATTGAGATTTCCTAACCCTTAAATACCATTCCGCAAGTAGTCTGACCTGTTTTTCTGTGTAGCCTCGATCAATCATGCGCTCCACAAATTGTTCATGCTTATGCTTGTCATCATGTGAACTTTTGGGGTTGAATGAAATGACGGGAAGCAAATCTTCGGTGTTTGAAAACATTTTCTTTTCAATTACGGCGCGTAGTTTTTCATAACTCTGCCATGATGGGTTTTTGCCATGATTGTTAGCACGCGCTCTTAGCATAAAATTAACGATTTCATTTCGAAAATCTTTAGGGTTACTAATCCCTGCTGGTTTTTCAATTTTTTCAAGTTCTTCATTAATCGCTGCGCGGTCAAATATTTCACCCGTTTCAGGGTCTCGGTAGTCTTGGTCTTGTATCCAAAAGTCAGCATAGGTGACATAGCGGTCAAAAATATTTTGACCATATTCAGAATATGACTCTAAATAAGCTGTTTGGATTTCTTTACCAATAAATTCTACATAGTGGGGAGCAAGAAACTCTTTTATGTAACGTAAGTACTGTTCAGCGATTTCTTGTGGAAATTGTTCTTGTTCAATCTGTTTTTCAAGCACATAAAGTAAATGAACAGGGTTGGCTGCGATTTCGGTGGTATCAAAGTTAAATACCCGTGATAAAATTTTGAAGGCAAAACGGGTTGAAAGGCCAGACATCCCCTCATTGACACCCGCATTGTCTTTGTATTCTTGCATTGACTTCGCTTTAGGGTCGGTATCTTTGATATTTTGCCCATCATAGACTTTCATTTTTGAGTCAATATTTGAATTCTCTGGTTCGTTTAAACGGGAGAGTACGGAGAATTGGGCTAACATATTTAAGGTGTCTGGCGCGCAAGGAGATTTACTGAGGGAGCTACTCTCAAGTAGTTTTTTATAAATATTTATTTCTTCCGTAACCTTTAAACAATAAGGAACTTTTACGATAGAGATTCGATCTAAAAAGGCCTCATTATTTTTGTTATTTCGGAATGTTTGCCATTCAGACTCATTTGAGTGCGCGAGAATAATTCCTTCAAAAGGAATCGCACTCATCCCTTCGGTTGAATTATAGTTGCCTTCTTGCGTTGCCGTTAAAAGAGGGTGAAGTACTTTAATGGGGGCTTTGAACATTTCAACAAATTCCAGCATACCTTGGTTGGCTAAGCATAGGCCGCCACTAAAACTGTAGGCATCTGGATCATCTTGAGAAAAGTCTTCAAGCATTCTAATATTTATCTTACCAACCAAGGCCGAGATATCCTGATTGTTTTCATCCCCAGGCTCGGTTTTAGCGATGGCGGTTTGGTCTAAAATAGAAGGCCATAGTTTCACAACTTTAAATTTACTGATATCTCCACCATATTCATGCAAACGCTTAACTGCCCAGGGCGACATGATGGAACCTAGGTAGCGCGAGTCAATGGCGTAATCCTCTTTGAGTAGAGGGCCGTCTTCTTTTACGTCAAATAAAGATAAGGGTTTATCATGTACTGGGGAGTCTTTAATGGCGTAAAAAGGAACTTTTTGCATCAGGTCTTTTAGCTTTTCAGCGAGGGAGGATTTACCACCGCCAACAGGGCCAAGTAAGTAAATAATTTGTTTCTTTTCTTCTAAACCTTGAGCGGCATGCTTGAAGAACGAGACAATTTGTTCAATGCATTCCTCCATGCCATAAAAATCACTAAATTCTTTATATCGTTTAATAACTTTGTTTGAAAAAATACGGCTAAGGCGAGGGTCTTTGGAAGTATCAACAAATTCAGGTTCGCCAATGGCGATTAATAATCTTTCTGCGGCAGACGCGTAGGCGCTTGGATCTTTTTTACAAATCTCAAGGTATTCTTCTAGCGTGTACTCTTCTTGCTGCGTGAGCTCATACCGAGTCTGATAATGGCTAAAAATACTCATAACGCCCCCTGGGAAGGTGATGTAGTGTTTATTGATGGCTGCTTACATGGTGCTAATATTCCTATGTTTATCGTCTATTACTTAAATATCTTTATTAATATTATCGGCCAAAACTTTAAGTTATTGATTGAAAATTGTACTATAAGTGTAGTTTAAATAGACAAATTAATCTGTTTTTGGTTCCAAAAATAAAAAATTCTTCACAAATGAACACAATATTAAATGAGATGCTTAGTCGTGAAAGTTGATGTAGTACTTTAATTTAAGGACCTTAAATAAGGTTAGAGGTTGATCATGTTGTATGTTTTGTTATCTTCAACACAACGGTTTTTTTGAGTAACCAAAATAAAGAAAAATGGTTGGGTGCTAGTTTTGTTTTTGAGTATTTTTGTACTCAAATTTAACAGGTTAAAGGACCTGGTCTTTGAATGCCAAACCCTTGACCAAAATCCACACCAATCTCTTTAAGTGCGTCAGCTGTTGCTTGATCTTCGACAAATTCTGCGATGGTTTGTAAACCCGCTGCATGGCCGATGGTATTACAAGCCTCTACAATTCCTCGATCGATAGGGTCTGTCAGTAGGTTGAGGACAAAACTACCATCTATTTTAAGATAATCGACAGGAATCGTTTTTAGGTATGAAAATGAACTCATCCCTGCACCAAAATCGTCTAGAGCAAATTTAAAGCCTTCATCCCTTATTTCTGATATAAATTCTACTGCATCTGATAAGTTGTCAATGGCCGCAGTTTCTGTGATTTCTAAGCAAATACGATTAGGCTTGATCGCGTATTGCTTGAGCATGGCACGAATATCATTGAAGAATGATTTATCACTCAGTGAGTTTCCTGATAAATTGATGAAAAATGTACCTTCATTTTTAAAGCCTAACCCAGATTCAGATAAGTATTTAAATGCATTTTTAACAACCCAGCGATCTAGCATTGGCATAAGGCGGTAGCGCTCTGCAGCAGGAATAAATTCACCGGGAAAAACTAAGCGATCGCCATCATTTAAACGCACTAAAAATTCGCCGTGCTCGCCATGACAATGAGCTTGAAACCCCAACATGGGTTGAAAGTGAAGCACAAAATGATCATCTTTTATGGCCTGTTTTATTTTGCCAACCCATTGCATTTCATTACGACGTTGTTGGTATTCAGGGTCTTCTTCACTAAACCATTGAATGCCATCATGACCTTTTTCTTTCGCAGTATTGCAAGCCATATCGACGCAGCTCATTAGCCCTTGGACCGATTGGGTGTGTTGATTTATGGTTACGACGCCAATACTAATGCTGGTGGTGAAAGGTTTGCCTTGCCAAGTGAATTGAAGGTCTTTTATATGTTCTTGAATCGTTTCTGCAAGATCGAATGCTGCTTCTTTGTTGGTATTCTTTAGTAAAATTCCAAACTCATCTGCGCCTAGGCGAGCAATTGTATCAATGCTGTTGATTTGTCTAAGTAATACAAGCGAAACCTGTTTGAGTAGTTCATCTCCTGCGACATGGCCACTTGTATCGTTGATGATTTTGAATTGATCTAAATCTAGTGACATCAAAGTGTGTGTGGTCTTGTGCGCTTGAGAATCATTTAAAGCTATGTGGATACATTTTTCAAAATGTTCACGATTGGCTAAACCCGTTAGGTTGTCATGAATTGTAAGGTGCTCGAGATCTTTTTCTGTTTTTCTTTTTTCATGGCGAGACTCACTCTCACGAATTTCACGTTCAATTGCAGGAACGAGTCGCGCAAGATTTTCTTTCATAACGTAGTCTTGAGCGCCGGCATTCATGGCATTAACGGCGGTATTTTCTGTTATATCACCTGAAACAATAATTACGGGAAGGTCAGGGTTGAATTCTTTGACTGTGGCAAGCGCTTCTGCTGATGAATAACAGGGCATGTTATGGTCAGAAATCACTAAATCCCATTCATTATTCTCAAGTGCTGTTAAGAGCGTTTCTTCAGTCTCTACTTGTTTATGTCTTATGTCTAAGCCATTCTTTTTAAGCTCACGTAAGAGAAGAAATACATCATCTTCAGAGTCATCAACGATTAATATGTTATACATGCGGCTCTATGTTTAAAAAGTGGTTAGAGGGGTTTTATTATGAATCATCATTTCGTTTATTAAGTGTCTGGTATGAATGTGAAACTATGTGAAATTCTTTACTGAAGTTTAGGTGATAGGTTATAGATTACAAGTGTGTTTTATTTCTTTTTTTATTCAAATCTACCTGCGTGGCCGTATTAGATTTAGTAAGGGAAGTGGGGAATATGTTTATAAAAACAGGGGGTAAGCTCTTTAATTGAGCGTTAGGGGATTATTATGTCTCGTCATTGATGTCAAATGGATAGCTGCAATGGCGAGCTATGGTATTCGTGCAATAAGAGACATTGTATAAAAGTTTTGGCTTGCGTATTAAGCGTTAGCCGCTTTTTGCCCTTGTTTCATCACAGATGAATATTTTTTACTCAAATCTAAAAATTTTGGCATGGGACCAATGTCTTCAAAAACAGGGTCACCCATTTCGTCTTTTGTGATGATTTTTTTTCCGGCAATATAAGGAAAACTCGTCTCTAACTCATCGAGTGCCGCTGATAATAATTCGCCGATAATTTCGTTTTTAGTACGCTTTGGATACATTTCAGCTAAGGCTGTGATCTTTGCGGCATCTTCAACTGGCAAACGTAATGAATATTCGTCGCTAGTTAGCGTTGCTTTTGCTTGTTGTTCCCAACATTCTGCGAGCGCTTTAATTTTCATAAGCTATTATCCTTGTATTACTTTTTTACAATAAGTATTTTCATAACTAATACTTTCAGTGTAGTCATAAATATATTGGTTGTGGGAAATAGAATTGTGTGTATTTGTTAACACTTACTTAAGGATGGAATATGTCTGAATTACACCCTGCATTGCGTGATAACGTTAGGCTATTAGGCGATCTATTGGGTCAAAATATACAAGAACATCTTGGTCAGGAGTTTTTAGATAAACTTGAAGCTATTCGTGCGGCAGCCAAAGTAGATCGAGATGAAGAATCGGGTGATGCAAGCCCTGAATTGGTGCGATTGCTGACGAGCTTGGGTGATCAAGAAATAGTATCCGTAGCGCGAGCATTTAACCAGTTTTTGAACCTAGCGAATATTGCAGAACAATACCATGGTGTTCGTCGAAGTCGTACCGATCAGGAAGATGGTGTTGAAACCTTTGATGAGCTGTTTGATCGCTTAAAAGAAGCAGAGAAAACAAAACAAGATCTTTCTGAACTACTTAGTGATATGAAAATCGAATTTGTATTGACTGCTCACCCGACCGAAGTAACACGTCGAACACTGATATTAAAATACGAAGCGATCACCGCATGTTTAGAAAAACAAGATCGCCCAGATCTAAGTAACAAAGAGGCAGGGCGGATTCGAGATGAACTAAATCGACTCGTTTGTGAAGCTTGGCATTCAGATGAGATCAGGCGTGATAGGCCTTCTGCTGTTGATGAAGCGCGATGGGGGTTTGCAGTTATTGAGAATAGTTTATGGGATGCGTTGCCGGAATTCTTACGAGATTTTGATATTGCACTCAAGGACAAATTTGGAGTGAGCTTACCGCCGGATGCGTGCCCGATTCGCTTTGCTTCATGGATGGGGGGAGATCGCGATGGAAATCCTAATGTTACCGCTCAATTGACGGAAGAGGTTATGAGTCTAAGCAGATGGATGGCAGCAGACTTATATTTGCGTGATGTGCGAGCTTTGATGAATGAATTATCGATGTGGGATTGCTCGGACGAATTGCGAACAGAGGCGGATAAATACTCATCTGAAAATAAACGCAATCGTGATGAACCGTATCGGTTGATTTTAACACAACTGCGTAAGCGATTAATGGCAACACTGGACTGGTCCGCAAAGAAAGCAAATGGAGAAGAGGCTGATGAAAGCGATATTCTGCTTAATAATGATGAACTATTAGCGCCATTAATGCTTTGTTATCGATCTTTGCATGTAAAAGGCTTGTACTCTGTAGCGAATGGTTTGTTATTAGATACGATACGTCGTGCAAGTTGTTTTGGTTTGGAACTGGTGAAACTAGACATCCGACAAGACTCTGAGAGGCATCTCGATGTGATGAGTGAACTGACCCAGCATCTTGGTTTAGGGGACTTTTCTGACTGGGATGAGCCGACTAAGCAAGAGTTTTTGTTAACAGAACTACAAAGTAACCGACCTTTAATACCTGCAAAATGGCCTTGTAGTGATGATGTGATGGAGGTGCTTAAAACATGTCGTACTGTTGCGAAACAGCCCTCTTCAGCGCTAGGGTCTTATGTTATATCAATGGCTAGCTCCCCATCCGATGTATTGACAGTGATTTTACTCTTACAAGAATCCGGTATTACTCATCGAATTCGAGTTGTGCCTTTATTTGAAACCTTAGATGACTTGTCAGGTTCAAATGTAGCAATTGATAGTTTGCTCAAGATTCCATGGTATCGAGACTATTGTCAAAACCATCAAGAGGTTATGATCGGTTACTCCGACTCGGCAAAGGATGCGGGTCAAATGGCTGCAGCATGGGCCCAGTATCAGGCACAAGAGCGTTTAGTTGAAGTGGCTAACAATCACGAAGTTAAATTGACCTTGTTTCATGGACGAGGAGGAACGGTAGGGCGAGGTGGTGGCCCGGCTAATCGAGCAATCTTGTCTCAACCACCAGGCTCTGTCTCAGGTTCATTTAGAATCACAGAGCAAGGTGAAATGATTCGCTTTAAGTTTGGTTTACCTACGGTCGCTAAACAAAGTTTAAAGCTTTATCTAAATGCGGTTATTGAAGCAAGTTTATTGCCGCCTCCTAAGCCTAAAAATGCTTGGCGTGATTTGATGAATGAAATGACTCAGCTTTCACTTTCATCGTATCGTGAAACTGTGCGTGAAAATCCTGATTTTGTCGCTTATTTTAGGGCAGCAACACCAGAACAAGAGTTAGGAAAACTTGCGTTGGGGAGTCGTCCAGCTCGCCGTAAAATGAGTGGTGGTGTCGAAAGTCTACGCGCCATCCCATGGATCTTTGCATGGACTCAAATGCGATTAATGCTCCCTGCATGGTTGGGGAGTGATGAGGCTTTAGAAGAAGTACTGGCTTCAGATAAATCAAAAGTATTAGATGAAATGTTCGAACAATGGCCCTTCTTTAAAACACATATCGATATGTTAGAAATGGTGGTGGCAAAAGGCGATGCGCGTATTGCTCGTTATTACGATCAAGTGCTTGCGCCTGAAGCCCTTAAGCCTCTTGGGCATACCTTGCGGCATCGATTTTTAAGAATGATCGAATTAGTGAATCAAGTTAAAAAGCAGAAGGTTATTCAGCAAGACAATCCTCAATTTCAGGGCTCTTTAAATGTCCGTAACCCCTATACTGATCCTTTACATTACCTACAGGCAGAGCTACTTAGAAGAGATCGTTTGGCTGGTAACGAAGGTAAGAGCAAAGGCGAGTCTAAAGGTGAAAATGATGAGTCGCTTGAACTGGTTGAACGCGCGCTCAAAGTTACGATGGCGGGCATTGCTGCTGGTATAAGAAATACAGGGTAGGGTGCTATTAAATCGCAGGGTTACATCACCTTACACAATACGTTACCCGGAAATGTATAATTGTGAAGTGGATAAGGTGTTTTTGATAAAAAGAAACTACACTCTTTAACACTTAAAGAATCTAAAGTTATAGTGCTAGGGATTACGGTGAAGATATGCCAATTGCGTCGAAATTAAATCACTTCATAGAAAGTAAAGGTATCAGTTACCAACCTTTGCATCACCCTAGGAGTGAACATCTGGGGCATGCGATTGAGCTTGCTAACGCTGTACCAGAGCTTTGTGCTAAAGCCATCCCTTTAATTGATAAGGCAGGGCCTGCTGTTGCGGTGATTCCCTATCCGGCTGATTTAGATTTGACGGTGATTAATGAAACATTTAATCGTCAGTTTCAGCTTTTGGACGAAGCACACCATGGTAAATTGTTTCGGGATTGCGATTTTGGTGCTTTACCGGCCTTGTCGATGGCATATGGACTTCCCGTTATGGTGGATGTTGATATGCTGGATAATGATTATGTTTTTTCAGCAAGTGGCTGTGCTTGTACCTTATTAAAAATGGCAGGAGTGGTCTTTCGCACGGCAATGATGGGCGCGATAAAAGGGCATATCTCTAAATGGCCAACCGTTAAGTCAAAGAGTTTTGGTGAGGGCGTAAATGCTTGCAGTGGGAATATTTCGTTAGATTCTGTTGCCAGAAATTTAGAGCGTTTATATCAGCTCCCACCTATGCCTGAAACGGCCGTGCGCATTATGCATTTAACGGCTGATCCTGAATCAGATGTATTCCAGTTAGCTGAATTAATCGAAAAAGATCCTAGTTTATCAGCGCAAGTAATGCGCTATGCTCGATCGGCTTTATTTTCGTTTCGCGGTGAATTAAATAGCATTAAAGATGCTGTAAATATTGTGCTGGGATTTGATCGTGTCGCACAGTTATCAATGGGAATCGCATCATCTAAAGCTTTTAATATTCCACAGCACGGACCTTTAGGTCTAGAGAAGTTCTGGCAGCACTCGCTTTATTCTGGGGTTTTATGTCAAGCCTTAGCGTTGATGGCAAGTCCAGATTTGGATATCGATGAAAAAGATGCATATTTAGCCGGTCTCTTACATAATTTTGGTATTTTGTTGATCGGTCACCTATTTCCTCCTGAATTTAAAATGTTAAATAAATTAAGGGAGGCTGATCCTGAAGCAAGTATGGCTGATTTAGAGAAACAAGTGTTTGGTATGGGGGGCGCTCAAGAGTTTATATCTCTAGGGCATGGTTCTATGGGAGCAATTTTGCTTAAAATGTGGAGTTTGCCAAATGCATGTATAAAATCTGCCGCAATGCACCAAACCAAGGGTTATCAAGGTGACTGTGAACAGTATGTGAATTTGGTCCAGCTAGTGAATTATTATCTAGCCCAAGCCGGCATTGGTGATGAGTTGATTGAATATGATCCTGAGCCAGCGTTTCTCGCTTTAGGCTTGGATGAAGAAAGTGTTCAGGAGTTAATGGTTACTTGTATCGAACAATGTCGAAGTTTAGATGGCATGATTAGTCATATGGCAGCCTAAAAAGTGAGCGATAGCTTATTTTAAAAAGCCTTCGGTTACCTTAGGCTTCCACTGTTCCGTTCAAGTCCGTATAATGTCGCCTCTTTATTGGCTGTAGTATTTGTCATTCACTAGCCAGTCGAACCAAATTTATATTTAACGATAACTGATTAGCCCTTTAGTGTTTTTTGTAATCTATTGAAAAATAGTAGGTTTTTAAGAAAAACGAAGTCTTGGTTGCTTGTACAGTAAGTGGCTGCATTAGCGTTTAATATGCCCAGTTTTTTTAAATTTTAAGTTAAATTAAGGGAGCAACCCGTTTATGAAAGTAATTCTACTAGGTGCACCAGGTGCCGGAAAAGGTACTCAAGCCCAGTTTATGACTGAAAAGTACGGAATTCCGCAAATTTCTACTGGTGATATGTTAAGAGCCGCTGTTAAGGCTGGATCACCACTAGGTATTAAAGTAAAGGAAGTGATGGCTTCTGGTGGATTAGTTTCTGACGAAACCATTATTGAGTTAATTCAAGAGCGTATCAAAGAAGACGATTGCGTTAATGGGTTTCTTTTTGATGGGTTTCCAAGAACGATTCCACAGGCTGAAGCATTAAAAAAACAAGGCGTTGATATCGACGCAGTGGTTGAAATTAATGTTGCTGACGAAGAAATTATTAGTCGCTTAAGTGGGCGTCGTGTTCATGAAGCGAGTGGCCGTATTTACCATGTTAAATATAACCCGCCTGCGGTTGAAGGTAAGGACAATGAAACCGGTGACGCACTAATTCAGCGTGAAGATGACACAGAAGAGACTGTTCGTAAGCGTTTAGGTGTTTACCACTCTCAAACAGCACCATTAGTTACCTATTATTCAGCATGGGCAAAAAATGGTGAAGATAATGCACCACGTTACGTAAAAGTTGAGGGTGTAGGTGAAATGGATCAGATTAAAGATCAGATCGTTCAAGGGTTAGATAGCTAATCTACCTTTGTTTTAGGGTGGGCTTTGCCCACCTTTTGTCTTTCCTTAGCAATGTTTTAAGTAATATTACTTCTTATGCCTAACATTCTCGCACTCGATACCTCTTCTGATTATTGCTCTGTTTCGCTTTATTCCAAAGGGGGATTTACCTCAAAGAGTGAACTCGCCCCGCGAAGTCATACGCAATTATTGCTCCCAATGGCAAAACAGATTGTTGAAAATAGTGAGCTTAAACTAAAAGACCTCGATGCGATTGCATTTGGTTGTGGGCCTGGCTCATTTACGGGCTTAAGAATCGCCGCTGGAGTTGCTCAAGGTTTAGCCTATGGTTTAGGTTGCTCAATTTTTCCGATTTCAAATTTGAAGGCAATGGCTTTGCAGCATTATAAGCAGAGCGGTGAGAAAAATGTGCTTGTTGCATTTGATGCGCGCATGAATGAAGTTTACTGGAGTGTTTGTCAGGTAAACATATCAGCTCAATTAGCTTCCGTTGAAACATTTGGCGGTGAGCATGTTAGTGCGCCTGAATCACTATTTTTACCTGATGAAATGGTTGCTTTGTCTCTTGCTGGTGTGGGGAGTGGGTTCGATTTCCTAGAGCGCTTTCCATTAGACGTTCAGCGGAGTATGAATAGTGTAGATGTTAATGCTCGGCCAAAAGCCGATGGAATCTGTGAGTTAGCATTGAGTGCCGTTCAGCAAGGTTTGACCGGTAAATTGGCCGATGCAATGCCTAGTTATATTAGGGATAAAGTAACATGGAAGAAGTTACCTGGGCGTGAATAAGTAAAAGTGGTTGTTATTTTGTAAGTTGGCGATTCACGAGGTGAATCCCAACAATATGGAACAGATCACTGTCATTGCGGTGTGCTGTTGGTCGGAATTTATGGCTTTAGTCTCTAAATAGCAATAAAACAATATGAATTTTGGCTAAAACAGCTATCTGAATGGCAAAGATGAGATTAGGCAAGGTTTTTAATTAATGGTTTAAGGATAATACTCATGACATGGTTTGAAGCCATTATGCTTGCTCTGGTGCAAGGTCTAACAGAATTTTTACCAATTTCCAGTTCTGCTCACCTAATTTTGCCGTCACAAGTTCTAGGGTGGAGTGACCAAGGTTTAGCGTTTGATGTTGCTGTGCATGTGGGGACGCTTCTGGCAATTGTGATTTATTTTCGACGTGAGGTATTTGATTTAAGCCAGGCCTGGTTAAACAGTGTGACAGGGCGTAAGCAATCACAAAATGGACGTCTAGCTTGGTTGATCGTGTTATCGACTATACCTGCTGGTTTGGCAGGCATTTTATTTAACGATTACATTAGTGAGAATTTACGTTCTACTGCTGTTATTGCGAGCACAACAATTATTTTCGGGCTCGTGCTTTTCTTGGCAGACAGACGAGGCTCTCGCTTGTTAACGATTGATAGTATGAATGTTAAGTCTGCAGTCATTATTGGCTTGAGTCAGGCTATTGCCTTGATACCGGGTACTTCTCGCTCCGGCATTACGATGACTGCTGCGCTCTTGTTAGGTTACTCTCGTGATGCGGCTGCAAGATATTCTTTTCTTCTCTCAATTCCCTTGATTGCCGCAGCTGGATTGCTCAAGGCAAAAGAGTTATTTGAAACGGGTTCTGAGGATGACTGGTTTTTAGTTATGCTAGGTACAGGTGTTGCTTTTCTGAGTGCATATATCTGTATTCATTGGTTTTTAACATTGCTAGAGAGAATTGGATTTACTCCTTTTGTAATTTATCGCCTATTGCTAGGTATTGTATTATTGGCACTCATTGTATTTTCTGGCTAGAATAGTAAAGATCGTATGACTCTATCGCCAAAAAAATAATATAGCTTAGGTTTCCACGCATGGATATTTCACATTCGCTTGTAAATTCTCGATTATCTTCGCCGTTTCAAACGAATCGGCAGTTGAGCCCAGAGTCTGCTGGACGAAAAGAAAGCCAAACCACTCGCCCCAGTGATGCAACGACAAACCAAAATATTGATAGTAGTACGATCAAGCGGCGTGCTGAGTTATTACAAGCAGAGCGTGTACAGCGTGTTAATTCACTTGCTTCTGCACCATTGAAAACTCAAAATGCAGTTAATAGTTATCAGCAGACCATCGAAGCTA